>Ga0316205_10001340_pt1 | contig 32249 bp, 33 predicted proteins | sample 3monthpyrite_MG_FD_204941 | JGI IMG/M metagenome (GOLD analysis project Ga0316205, IMG submission 204941) | Microbial mat bacterial communities from mineral coupon in-situ incubated in ocean water Damariscotta River, Maine, United States -... | ecosystem: Environmental > Aquatic > Marine >...
GGCGCGTCGCCCTGTTGCAGACGCGCATCGGCGGCGGCCGCACGCTCCAGCGCGATCTCGGGCGTCTTGTGCACGAACGCGCCCAACGCATCGGCACCCTCGATGGCGCTCAGGCAGGCCTGGGTCATTTCCACGGCGCTGGTCTCGCCCTTGCGCAGCGCGTCGCGGGCATCCGCGATGGTCAAAGCATTGAGATCAGACATTATTCAACCACCTTCGGCACCGCAAAAAACCCTTCGCGCGCATCCGGCGCATTGGCCAGAACCTTTGCCTGCTGATCGCCATCCGTCACCACATCGGCGCGGCGTTTCAGACGCATTGGCGTGACCGAGGTCATCGGCTCGACCGCGTCGACATCCAGCTCACCCAATTGCTCGATAAAGCCCAATATGGCGTTAAATTCGCTCGCAAGCGCCGGCAGGTCGGCGGGCTCGACCTTGATGCGCGCCAGCTTGGCGACGCGCGCGGCGGTCTCTGTATCAATGGACATCGGGTTTACCTTCGCCTTTTCGGGGGGCTTGATCGGGCTCGGGTTTATCGCCGCAAGCCGCGCGCCGCAAGCGCCCCGGGACAGGTTTTGGCTTTGACCGGCGCGACCGTGCAGTTACGCTGCCCTCGACAGCATCAAATCGGGGAGAAGGCACATGAATATCATCTGGTTGGGGCATGGCAGTTTCCGCATCGAGATCGGCGGCCAGGTGCTGCTGCTGGATCCGTGGTTTACCGGCAATCCGGTGTTTCCCGAGGACCGCAAGGCGGAGGCCATCGCCGGGGCCACCCATATCCTGCTGACGCATACCCATTTCGACCATGTCGCCGATACGCTCGATCTGGCCCGCGCGCTGAACATTCCGGTCATCGGGCAATATGATCTGATGAGCCATTGGGAGGAGCATGAGGCCATCGAAACCGTGGGTTTCAACAAGGGCGGCACGGTGATGTTGGGCGCTGTCGCGGTGACGATGGTGAACGCGGTCCACTCCTCCAGCTTTGCCACGCCCGAGGGCCCCCGATATGGCGGCACCGAATGCGGCTTCATGATCGCGGGCGAGGGCAAGACCATCTATGCCTCGGGCGACACCGATGTGATGGCCGATATGGAAATGTTCAACGATCTGCACGCCCCCCAGATCGGCATTCTGGCGGCGGGCGGGCATTTCACCATGGATATGAAACGCGCGGCCTATGCGGCGAAACGGTTCTTCCGGTTTGAAACGGTGATCCCCTGCCACTACCGCACCTTCCCGATTTTGGAACAATCGGCCGAAGTTCTGGCCACTGGCCTGCCCGGCGTCGATGTGATCGAGCCGCAGGTGATGGAAGCGATTACCTTGTAGGGGGAGAGGTGCCATGGACTGGAGTTTCTGGGCAATTCAGGGGCCGGGGTGGCTGTTGCTGGCCTACCTGATCGTCGCGCAATGCGTCGCGGCCTTCAGCTATGATCTGGGCGTGCGCATGGGCACACAGGAGCCGCAGGAGCGGGTCACCCCCGTCGGCGTCGCGTTCTGGTGGGGGATCGCCTTTGCCGATCTGGTCTTTTACACGCCGCTTCTGGCGGCGGGGCTGGTGGGGCACTGGATCGGGGCCGGATGGGGCGACCTGTTGTTGGCGGCAGCGCTTGGGGTGACGATCTATTGGCCGGTGTTTTGCCTTGCGACCGTGGTGCGGGCGCATGACGCGCCGGGTTGGTCGCTGCCCAAGGAGCGCGATTACTGGTTGGTGCTGCCGGTGATTGCCCTTTGGGCCCTATGGGCACTATGGGCGCTTGTCCGGGCGGCCTGATCCGCCTTAACGCCTGCTCGCAAAGAACTCCTTGAGCAGCGCCGCAGCCTCAGCTTCGCCGATGCCACCATAGACCTCGGGCTTGTGATGCGCCTGCGGGTGGTCGAACACGCGCGGGCCCTGCGCCACACCGCCCGATTTTGGGTCGGATGCGCCATAGTAAAGCCGGGCAATGCGCGCCGCCGAGATGACCCCGGCGCAGGCCGGGCAGGGTTCCAGCGTCACATAAAGATCGCAGCCGGTCAGCCGTTCGGAGCCCAGGGTCGCGCAGGCGGCGCGGATGGCCAGCATCTCGGCATGGGCGGTCGGGTCGTGCAACGCGCGCATCCGGTTGCGTGCGCGTGCCAAAACGGTTCCATCGGGCGCGACGATAACCGCGCCCACAGGCACCTCGCCCGCGTCGGCAGCGGCGCGCGCCTCGGCCAACGCCGCCTGCATATGGCTGATGAAGCTGTTCATGTCCTGCTCTTACCGCTTTCCCCGGTCGTCACAAACCGCTAACTCCGGGGCCATGACCCAAGATACCCCCAAAGGCGACCGCATCGCCAAAGTTCTGTCGCGCGCTGGCATCGCCTCGCGCCGCGAAGCCGAACGCATGATCGAGGCCGGCCGCGTGAGCGTGAATGGCCGCAAGATAGACAGCCCCGCGCTCAATGTGACACCCGCCGACAAGATCGTGGTCGATGGCAACCCGGTGGCCGAGCCGGAGCGCGCGCGCCTGTGGCTTTATCACAAGCCATCCGGGCTGGTGACCTCGGCTGCCGATGAAAAGGGCCGCAAGACGGTGTTCGATACCCTGCCCGAGGATATGCCGCGGGTGATGAGCGTCGGCAGGCTCGATCTGAATTCCGAGGGGCTTTTGCTGCTCACCAATGATGGCGGCATCAAGCGGCAGCTGGAATTGCCCGCGACCGGGTGGCTGCGCAAATACCGCGTGCGGGTCAAGGGCGCGCCGTCCGAGGGGCTGCTCGATACCCTGCGCAAGGGCGTGACATCGGATGGCGAGACGTTTCAGCCGATGGAGGTCAGCTTTGATCGCCAGCAGGGGGCCAATGCCTGGCTGACCGTCGGCATCCGCGAAGGCAAGAACCGCGAGATCCGCCGCGCTTTTGCCGAGATCGGCGTGACCGTGAACCGGTTGTTGCGGGTGAGCTACGGCCCCTTCCGGCTAAATGATCTGAAGCCCGGCGCGGTCGAGGAGATCAAGCCAAAGATCCTGCGCGACCAACTGGGCATCGCCCTGCCCGAAGGCCATGCCGAGGCCAAACCGAAGCCAAAGCGCCCCGGTGTCAAACGTGTGGTGAAAAAGCCCGCTCCGCCACGGCGCGGCAAATAGCGATCAGCCCGGGTCGTCCTCGCCCTCGGGCGCGATCATGTGGCGTTCAAACAGCTTTGCCTGGAACATGAACACCGCGAAGAGGAATCCCGGCAGCACGAAGGTCTCGAAGGTGACCCAGAATTCCGTGGTCTGGGTGCGCCATACGATCTCATTGGCCAGCGCCATTGCCGCGAAAGCCGCAACCAGGCGGCGGGTCAGGATCATCCAGCCTTCATCGCGCATCGGCATCATTTCACCCATCACGAATTGCAGCCAGCTTTGCCCGCGCAAGAGGCCAATGCCCAGAACCACCACGAAAAACGCGTAGACCAGCGTGGTTTTCATCTTGAAAAACCGTTCATCGTCGAACCACACGGTCAGCCCACCGAACACCACCACCAGAACGGCGGTGAAAATCTGCATCCGGCTGAGCTTGCCGGTCAGCTTCCACAAAGCCGCAATCGAGGCCAGCAGCAGCGGCACAAACCCCGCCGTGACCACGATGAAGCCATCATATTCGCGCCCCGCAACGCTAAAGGTCTCGTCCTTCAGCCACAGATAGGCGACGAAGAACAGGATCGGCGGCCCAAGCTCCAGCGCGAATTTCAGGGTCGGGTTGACTTTGTACTCGTCCATTTCGGGGGCCTCGTGCTTCATGCGCCTATCTCAACTATCACCGCGCCCGCCGCAATCAACCCCATCAATGCCAATCGGCGCGGTCCGACGCGTTCGCCAAGCATCAGCCAGCCGATCAAAGCCGCAAACACGGTCGAGGTTTCGCGCAGAACGGCCGCCTGGCCGACCTGATCGAGCCGGGTGGCCAACATGATCGAGCCAAAGCTGACCACCGCCACGATACCGCCGATCAATCCGCGCAGCGCCAGCGGGCCGGTGGCGGGCGGATCGGGCAGCCGACGGTAGGCATAAAGCGCCACCACCGGCATGGTCATTCCATCGAGAAAAAAGAACCAGGCCAGAAAGGTGAACGGGTCCGCCGTGGCGCGGATGCCATAGGCGTCATAGGTGGTGTATCCGGCCACGAACAGCCCGGTCAGAACCGCAAGCCACAGCGCCGGAACCAGCGTTTCGCGCGCCAGCGTGATGGTGCGCAGGTTATAAAGGGCGAGGCCGAAGATGCCCGACAGCAAGGTGGCCACGCCGGCCCATTGGATCAGCGAAAACCGCTCCCCGAAAATGATCCAGGCCCCGATGACGGCAAAAAGCGGCCCGGTGCCGCGCATCACCGGGTAGACGACCGTATAGGCCCCCCGCCGGTAGCTGGCGATCTGGGCTGCCTTGTAGCCGACATGGATCACCACCATGCCCGCGAAAATCAGCCACATATGCGGCTCGGGCCAGGGCACGACGAACAGGGCAAACGGCGCGGCCATGACGCCATAGGTGGCATCGATGATGCCGCGCGACAGCAGCGGATCGTGGCGGCCTTTCTGAAGCGCGCCAAAGACGGCATGCAAAAGCGCCGCAAGCAGCGCCAGCGCAGTCGCCAACGTGGCCCCGGCGGGCGTTCCGGCGATGGAGATGAGCCAGGCGCTCATCTATCAGCGCGCAGCGACGGCTGTGACAGCGCGACCGGCCTTTGGAACGCCGGACACCCCATCGCCTAGCCTTCCGCCCCCGTCAGCGCCCGGGCAAATTCCTGCGGATCGAACGGGGCCAGATCGTCGATCTGTTCGCCGACGCCGATGGCATGGATCGGCAGCCCGAACCGATCCGCCAGCGCCACCAACACGCCGCCCTTGGCGGTGCCGTCGAGCTTGGTCATCACAAGCCCCGAAACATCGGCGAGCTTCTGGAAAATCTCGACCTGGCTCAAGGCGTTCTGGCCGGTCGTCGCATCCAGCACCAACAGCGTGTTATGCGGCGCGTCGGGGTCTTTCTTGCGAATGACGCGGACGATCTTGGCCAGTTCCTCCATCAGATCGGCGCGGTTTTGCAGGCGGCCCGCGGTGTCGATCATCAAAAGATCGGCCCCGTCGGCCTCGGCCTTGACCATGGCGTCAAAGGCCAATGCGGCGGGATCGGACCCTTCCGGCGCGGTCAGAACCGGCACACCGGCGCGCTCGCCCCAGACCTGCAATTGTTCCACCGCCGCCGCACGAAACGTGTCGCCCGCCGCGATCACCACCTTCTTGCCGGCGGCGCGAAACTGGCTGGCCAGCTTGCCGATGGTGGTGGTCTTGCCCGATCCGTTGACGCCGACCACGAGCACCACCTGCGGTTTTTTGGGATAAAGCGGCAAGGGCCGGGCCACCGGCTCCATGATGCGCGCGATCTCAGTCGACAAGAGCGCCTTGATATCGGCGGCGGTCATCATCCGGCCAAAGCGGCCCTCGGCCATGTTGGCGGTGACGCGCATCGCGGTTTCAACGCCCATATCGGCGGTGATCAGAAGCTCCTCCAGCTCCTCCAGCATATCGTCGTCCAGCGCGCGGCGCGGCGCGGTGCCGCGGCCCATGAGACGCCCGACAAGGCCGGATTTGGCAGCGGGTTCAGGGGTGGCGGGGATTTCGGGCGCGGGTTCGGGTCGCTGTGGTTCGGCAATGGCAGGGCGCGCAGGCGCGGAAACCGGCGGCTCCTCGGTCCTTTGGGCCTCCTCGCCCAAACTCGACTCGGCGATGGCCGCGCCCTCCTCAATGATCGCATCCAACCCCTCATCCAGTTTGGAGGAGGATTTGAACATCCGGTCCTTGAGTTTACTGAAAAAAGACATCCGTTGAGCCTCCGGGGCAATGCGCGTGCTTTCACCTAATACGCCGCGCGACGAGATGGAAGATGCCGCCGATGCCCGGATTTCTTGCCAGGGCCTGATAAAATGCGCCAGACTGACCGGATTAACCAAAAGGAGATAGCTTATGACAGACCACCCCCGCGCCTCGATGGGGCGGCGCATTAGCGCTGGCATCCTCGATTTCATTACCGTGTTTTTCGGCGGCGGATACCTGATTGCGATGCTGACCGGCGACACGACCGAAGGCGGATTTGACCTGTCGGGATTTCCGGCCATTGTGCTTTTTGCGCTTGTCATCGGATATTTCGTGGCCGGGCATTACTATGGCGGCACGCTCTGGCAACGCATTCTGGGCACCCGGCGTTAGAGCAACACGCCAGCCCCCCACGCCACGCCATAGGCAATCAGCGCCTGACCGCCCCAATAAAGCGGCCAGACCAATTGCCGCGCAACCCGATACGCAAGGCTGTCCGCACGCAGCCGGAACATCTGCACCGACAGGATAAGATCAGAGCCAAGGAACAGCCCCGCGCCGATTGCCGCCAGCGAAAAATCACCCGGCAGGTGTAGCGCTGCGATCCCCATCGCCGTGATGATCGCCACATAGCCCGCAACCGGCCCCTTCAACGGCCCGGCATGGGGCAGCAGCCAGACCGGGGTTGACGCTGCCAGCGCCAAGAGGCTCACCACCCCCGCCCATCCCGGGATCGACAGCGCGAACAGGCCCGCCCCGCCCGGCAATCCGACAAACAGCGCGATATAGACGGCATGCGCCAGCGCAAAGGCGGCAACGCCCTTCAGGAACGCGCCCTGCCCCGCCCGGGACAGGTAAAAATCACCGAGCGCGCCAAGCGCCAGCGCGATTGCCAACAGGATCGGTGCACCCGCCGCCAGGCTCGCCAAAGCCAGCGTCAGGGTCGCGCCGGTCTTGACGGTGGACCGCAGCACCCCGACCGGTCGCCCAAGCATCGCCTGATAGCCGAGCGCCGCGATCAGTCCGAGACCGGCAAATCCCCAGGTCACAATTCCTCAGAAAAATGCTTTATCGTCAGACGTATCGGGTTCGGCGCAGCCTGCCCCAGACCACAGATCGAGGCATCGGCCATGGCCACGCAAAGCTCCTCCAAGAGCGGCTGATCCCAGGTCTCGGCCTGCATCAGCTTGACCGCCTTTTCGCAACCCACCCGGCAGGGCGTGCATTGGCCACAGCTTTCATCCTCGAAAAACCGCAGCATGTTCAATGCCGCATCGCGCGCGCTGTCGTGATCAGACAGAACCACCACCGCCGCCGACCCGATAAACGTGCCAAGCGGTTGCAGCGTGTCGAAATCGAGCGGCACGTCATTGATGGTTGCAGGCAGCAACCCCGAGGAGGGCCCGCCGGGCTGATAGGCCTTGAAAACATGGCCCTCCGCCATGCCGCCGCAGGCTTCGATGATATCGGTGATGGTCGAGCCCGCGGGCAGCAGATGCACACCTGGGCTCTTCACCCGCCCCGACACGGAATAGGACCGCAGACCTATGCGACCGTTCTTTTCAACACCGCTTAGGATCTCCGGCCCTTCGCAGCAGATCCGCGCCACCCAATGCAGGGTTTCGACGTTGTGGACCAGCGTGGGTTGGCCGAAAATGCCCACCTCGGCCACGAAAGGCGGGCGATGACGCGGCATGCCGCGCTTGCCCTCGATCGATTCGATCATCGCGCTTTCTTCGCCGCAGATATAGGCCCCGGCCCCGCGCCGCAGGTCGATATATCCCGGGGCCACGATCCCCGCCGCCTCCAGCGCCGCGATTTCGGTGGCCAGGATATGCAGCACGGCGGGATATTCGTCGCGCATGTAGATGAAACAGGTCTCAGCCTCGACCGCCCAGGCCGCGATCAGCATGCCCTCCAGCATCAGATGCGGAACACGCTCCAGGTAATAGCGATCCTTGAACGTGCCGGGTTCCCCCTCGTCGCCATTGACGGCCAGATAGCGGGGCCCTGCATTGGCCCGCACAAAGCCCCATTTGCGACCCGACGGAAACCCCGCCCCGCCAAGCCCGCGCAGGCCAGCGGCCAGCACGGTTTCCTGAACCTCTTCCCAATTGCCGGTGGCGCGCAACTGCGTCAGCGGCGCATAGCCGCCCTCGGCCTGATAGCCGGCAAGATCCTGATAATCCGGGATGTCGGCATGGGTATGGCCCGCCGCAATCGCCGCCTGCACCTTCTCCGGCGTGGCGTGGTCGATATGGTTGTGGCCAAGCTCCAGCACCGGCGCGGTATCGCAACGTCCCATGCAGGGTGCACGCACCACGCGGACCTGCGATGCATCCAACCCATCCTCAAGCGCGGCCTTCAACGCCTCCGCCCCCGCCAGTTCACAGGAAAGCGAATCGCACACCCGGATGGTCAGCGCGGGCGGCGCGGTCTCACCTTCCTTCACCACATCGAAATGGGCATAGAAACTGGCCACCTCATAGATTTCGGCCATCGACATCCGCATCTCTTCGGCCAGCGCGCGGATATGCGCGGCAGAGAGGTGACCATGCGCGTCCTGAATGCGGTGCAGATGCTCGATCAGTAGGTCGCGCCGCCGAGGGCTTTCGCCAAGCAATGCCTGAACCTCAACCAGCGCGTCATCGTCAACCTGACGCCCCTTCGGCGTGTGGCGGCCCTTGCCGCGACCCGATTTCCACACACCCTTGTTCTGATCCAGCGCCATCAGGTCACCTTTTGCAAAGATTTTCCCTCTTGTATCCTGACCAGAGGCCCCGCGCCCACCAAAACCGACATCGTTTTGCCCCAAAACGCATATAGATTGCGCGTGTCGCGCCAGCCCGTTCCAGGAAGGATCCCTGCCCCATGCTGATGACCCGGTATTATGTGGCCACGCTGACGCCGCTTGCCACCCTGATCCTGGGCGCAGCCCTTGGTGGCTGGTGGGCGGCAGCGGCGCTGATTTGGCTGACGGTGCTGGCCGCCGGGCTCGATCATTTTATGTCACCACCCCCCCGAGGCCACGATCACGGTGTCGCGGCCGAGGCGCTCTCGGTCACGCTGGCGCTTGGCCATCTGGCGCTGTTGCCGCTGGCAGCCCTTGCCTTCGCCGATCCCTCGCGCAACTGGGGCGAGACGCTGACGCTTTTTCTGGCCACCGCGTCCTTCATGGGCCAGATCAGCCATCCCAACGCGCATGAGCTGATCCATCGCCGCCCGCGTGCCCTGCGCAGGCTTGGTACCGCGGTTTATGTCTCGATGCTCTTTGGCCACCATGTCTCGGCCCACCGTCTGGTCCATCACGCCTTTGTCGGCACGCCGGACGATCCCAACACACCGCGCGCCGGGGAAGGTTTCTGGACCTTCCTGCCGCGCGCCTGGGTCGGATCGTTTCGCGCGGGCCACGCGCAAGAGGCGCGGCGCCACAAACCGGGCCGGCTGCCGCCCTATGTCACCTATGTCGGCGGGGCTGCGCTGGCTCTGATCCTCGCTGCGCTGATCGGCGGCCTGCCCGGTCTGGTGGGCTTTGCCGGTCTCGCCGGTCTGGCGCATACCCAGATCCTGCTCTCCGACTACATCCAGCACTACGGCCTCAGCCGCCGCACCCTGCCGGGTGGCCGCCTCGAACCCGTTGGCCCACAACACAGCTGGAATGCGCCGCGCGGCTTCACATCCTTCCTGATGGTCAATGCACCCAGCCATTCCGACCACCACATGCATCCCGACCGGCCCTATGACGAGCTGGAGATACCCGGCAATGCGCCGCTCTTGCCATGGTCGCTGCCGGTAATGGCCGCGCTCGCCACGATGCCGCGCAAATGGCGCAGGGTGATGGACAAACGCGCCGCCCGCGAAATGGCCCGCGCGCCCTGAACCGTCTCACGCCTTTCCCCCCCGTGTCGCCGCTCAGCAACGCTCTGCGCCGCGCCTGTTTGGTCGAAACCCCCTGCTTCTTTGCGCCGTCAAATATCCCTGCTGGAAGCTCCCGTCCCTGCACCGCGCGCCGTACTCCGCCTTGGCCCGCCACCCGTTCCAACAACCCCATGGCAATGCGGGCGGCGGAGGGCTCCCGCCTCCGGGGGCCTGACGTCGCCCGCCCCGGCACGGGTCGATGGCCGCAAGGCCAGCGAAATCGCTTCCTCAGAACAACGAGCCCTGATCAGACCCAGACCCCGGACCGGTCCGCCCACGCAGCTTCGGCGCACCGCCACTGGTCACCACATCCAGCCTGCCATCGGAAAATTCGACCTCCAGGCGCGCCGCGCGCGCGGCTTCCGCCTTGCCGGTCACAACATCCGCCCCGGCCCGCACAACCGCATAGCCCCGCCGCAGCGTCTCGCGATAGCCAAGTGTCTGGCGCATCCGCTCCAGCGCCGCCAGCCGCTCGCGGCGCTGCGCCAGCCGGGCCACCGCATTCGCCTCAAGCCGCGCCACCCCGCTCTGCAAGAGCGCGCGCCCGGCCTCAATCCGCGCAACCTGGCGATCCGGGTTCAACCGCGCTGTCAGACGGTCCAGATCGGCCCGACCGCGCGCCACCTGCCCCGACAGGCGCAAGGGCGACAACCCGGCCCCCGCCCGTTCCAGCATCACGCGTTTGCCCGCCACCGACCGGTCCAGCCCCGGCTGCAACCGCGCCGTCAGGCGCTCCAACTGCATCCGCCTGCCTTGCGTCGCGGCGCGCAGGCTCGGGCCCAGCCGATCCGATGCCGCATCCAGCCGCTGGCGCGGGCCATCCAGCACCGCCTCAAGCCGCGGCAGGCCCCGCGACAGATCGCCCAAGCGCTGCCGTCCAGACCCCAGCCCGAGCGTGACCGCGCGCGACAGCCGCCCGCCTGCGGTCTCGACCCAGGCCAACAGCTCCATGCGCACCGGCACCGCCATTTCCGCCGCCGCCGTCGGGGTCGGCGCGCGTTTATCCGAGGCATAATCGATCAGCGTCGTGTCGGTCTCGTGCCCCACCGCCGAGATCAGCGGGATGGCGCTTTCCGCCGCCGCCCGCACCACCGCCTCTTCGTTGAACCCCCACAGATCCTCCAGCGAGCCACCGCCGCGCGCCACGATCAAAAGGTCGGGCCGGGGGATGCGCCCGCCCGGCACCAGCGCGTTGAACCCGCGAATCGCCGCCGCCACCTCGGGGGCGCATTTCGCGCCCTGCACCGCCACCGGCCAGATCAGAACCTTGCGCGGAAACCGGTCACGCAGCCGGTGCAGGATATCGCGGATCACGGCCCCCGAGGGCGATGTAACCACGCCGATCACTTCCGGCAGCCAGGGCAGTTTCGCCTTGCGGTCCTCGGCAAACAGCCCCTCCGCCGCCAGCGCGGCCTTGCGTTTTTCCAGCATCGCCATCAACGCACCCGCACCCGCCGGGCGCAGATCCTCGATCACCATCTGGTATTTCGACTGGCCGGGAAAGGTGGTGAGCCGCCCGGTGGCGACCACTTCCATGCCTTCTTCGGGCTGCGTCGCCATCCGGCCCGCCACGCCCTTCCAGATCACGCCCGCCAACACCGCGCGGTCATCCTTGAGGTCGAGATAGATATGGCCTGATCGCGGCCGTGACAGCCGCCCGATCTCACCCCTCACCCGAACGCGGGAAAACGCGCCCTCGATGGTTTTCTTGACCGCGCCCGAAATCTCGGAGACGGAAAATTCCGGCGCATTTCCCGGGCCCGCATCGAGGCCGTCATCATCGATCAAATCATTCATGGCATCAATCCTAGCGGCGGCGGCCATGAGGTTCCAGCGCCAAGCGCGGCCCTGCGGTCGCGGTCAATCGCAGCCACCATCGCCGCCATCGAAATCGCCCGCTGCCATGATGCCCCAGAACGCAGCGTCATCGCCGCCCTTTCCGGCACGTTTCGGCATCAGCAGAATGAAAAGCGCCAGAGCCACGCCAATCACACCGGGCCAGATCGAGCCGCCAAATCCCGCGCCCAGAACGCCACCTGCGGCCAGCAACCCGGAGACCACCCGATAGGCGATGCGGTTGGGATCGGGCCAAAAGCGTTTGGGCGGGGCTGACCCAAACTCGCGCCGATAGGCGTTTTGCGTCAGCTCCCGGTCGCGCGCCGTGCCGCCCGCACGATAGGGAACCGCGCGTCGCAACACATTGGCGCAAAACCCTTCATAGACCGGTCCATCGCCCCGATGCAGCCGCCAAACCGTATCGACCGGTTTCGGGGCCACTCGGCGCGCGGTTTTCACCAGCGCCAGCAAATAGATGAACCGGCGATATTCCTCGATCGCACCTCCCGCGCGGGGCTGATCCCACCCGGTCGCGCGCATGACCCTCTCGGCAAACGCCACGCCATCGCCAAATTCATGGGCCGCGATCCGGTCCCACAATGCCTGATCCTTCATCGCCATCCGCTCGCCTGTCTTGTGCCTGTCCCGCCCATTCGCTATTGGCCTTGGCCAAACTTAACAGGCGGTGGACCTCATGAATATTCTCATTTTGGGCAGCGGCGGGCGCGAACATGCGCTGGCCTGGGCGACATTGCAAAACCCGAAATGCGACAAGCTGATTGTGGCCCCGGGCAATGGCGGCATCGCGCAGATCGCCGATTGCGCCGATCTGGACCCCGAGGATGGTGCCGCAGTGGTGGAATTCGCCGCTGAAGAGGCGATAGATTTCGTCATTATCGGCCCCGAGGCTCCGTTGGCGGCGGGCGTCTCGGATGCACTCAGGGCGGCGGGCATCCTCTGTTTCGGCCCGTCACAGGCGGCGACCGAGCTTGAGGCCTCCAAGAGCTTCACCAAGGAAATCTGCGACGCCGCCCACGCCCCCACCGCCGCCTATGCACGTTTTACCGAGGCCGAACCGGCGCGGGACTATATCCGCGCGCAGGGCGCGCCCATTGTGGTCAAGGCCGACGGGCTGGCCGCGGGCAAGGGCGTGATCGTGGCGATGGATGAGGCCACGGCGCTCGCGGCCATCGACGACATGTTCGGCGGGGCCTTTGGCGGGGCCGGGGCGGAAGTGGTGATCGAGGACTTCCTTGAGGGCGAAGAGGCCAGTTTCTTCGTGCTCTGCGATGGCGAAACCGTGCTGCCCATCGGCACCGCGCAGGATCACAAACGCGCCTTTGACGGCGATACCGGGCCGAACACGGGCGGCATGGGGGCCTATTCGCCCGCGCCCGTGATGACCGATACCGTGGTGGCGCGCACCATGGCCGAGATCATCGAGCCCACCATGGCCGAGATGGCCCGGCGCGGCACCCCGTTTTCGGGGGTTCTCTTTGCCGGGTTGATGATCAAGGACGGCGCGCCGCGCCTGATTGAATATAACGTGCGCTTTGGCGATCCCGAATGCCAATGCCTGATGCTGCGATTGGGCGCGCAGGCGCTCGACCTCATGCTGGCCTGCGCCGAGGGGCGGCTGGACGGGATGGCCGTGAACTGGGCCGACGATCATGCCATGTGTGTGGTGATGGCCGCCGATGGCTATCCCGGAAGCTACGCCAAAGGCGGCGTGATCAATGGCCTGGACGAGATGCCCGAGACCAGCCACGAGATGTGCTTTCACGCCGGAACGAAGCGCGCCGACGGGCAATATCTGGCCAATGGCGGGCGGGTTCTGGGCCTGACGGCGCGGGGGGAAAGCCTGGCCGAGGCGCAGGCGCGGGCCTATGCGCTGGTGGATCGGGTGGACTGGCCGGGAGGCTTCAACCGCTCCGATATCGGCTGGCGGGCGCTTGCCGAATGAGCTTGCCCAGCCGTTCGCATCCTATAGCATTTTCGGAAAGACCTGAATCACTTAACGCTGCCCGAAATCAGAGATTTCAACGCGTTAAGCGATCCACCGTGCTTCAGGTATTCCGGGAAGTGCTTTAGGAAAGCTGCGTGATCACCATGGTCACCGGGGTGGCACCTTCGGCAGATGAGGCGTGGCCCGGCCCGGTCGTATCCTCCATCCAGAACAGATCCCCGGCACAAAAATCCCGCGCCTCTCCAGTCCCGGCCACAACCCGGAACCGCCCCGACAGGATCGCCGCGATCTGTTTATGCGGCGAGGGATGCTGAATGCCGCGCCAACCGGCAGGCAGCGTCAGAAACACCATGCCCGTCGCGGGCAGGATATCGGAAATCAAAAGCGGCGCGGCGGGCGGCACGAAATCGCGTTCCGGCAGCGCGGCCTGACATTCGGTGAAATAGGACAGCCCATCGGCATCCTCGGTGAGCTTGGTATATTTCATAACCGGTTCCTGAACCTGCTAAGGGCGTGGTGCATCCGCTGATCCAAGCGGTTCGCATAGCCGCAAGTCAAGGGCCCGAAAACACCGCACCCGAAACGGTGTCAGGGTCCGTCGCAGGCCAGAGCCGCCGCCACGTTGGCGTCACTCCATGGCCCAAGGTCGCGGGTTGTGATCCGCTGGCCGTCAAAACCTGCCGCGATCAAACGCGACCAATCGGTAGTGGCCACGATCATTTCGGGCGCGCCGCCACAGGTGCGGATACCACCGGAAATGAACGCCTCGCCGATGCGGTGATTGGTCAGGCCGCTAAACGTCGCGACTTCGCTCAGGGTGGCATCCTGATACCGCCAGACCCGCAGAATGCGCGCCAGATGCGGGCGGTCGATATAGGCGATCTCCATCAAACCGTCGCCATCGAGATCGGCGGCACCAACCGGGGCCAGCCAGCGATTGGGTTGGCCAATAAAGGGGGTCGCGGCAAGGAGCGTCAGCGCGGAGCCGTCACCGCCCGCGCCGTAGACCGCCAGTTGCGCGCCCTGGCTCAAGCTGGAGCGCACCGTGATGATCTCGTTCACGCCATCGCCATCGAGATCGGCCAGGCGCGGCGCGACATCCTCGAACACAAAATCCGGGTCCAGCACGATACCGATCACATCGCATTCATCGGCGGTCCCGGCGGCATAGGCGTAAAGCGCCCCCGCCTCGATCGCATCGCCCAACACACCATGGGTGTAGCGCGTGGTGGGCGCGTCATACCATGCCGCCCAGAGGCCGGTGCCCCCGGGGCCCGAAAACACCACGCTTTCGGGCATCTCGGTGCTTTGGTGGGGCGCGGTCTCGCAGGCCAGCGCCACCCCGGGCATCAGCAACCCGGCAAGGGCCGCGAGAGGGCCCCAGGGCCGCATCAGATCTGCTTTTCAGGCATCCGCACAACCAGACCGTCCAGCGCGTCGGTGACCTTGATCTGGCAGGTCAGACGCGAATTTGCGTCGGGCTCATAGGCAAATTCCAGCATGTCCTCTTCCATCGGGTCGACGGCGGGCAGCTTGGCCACCCAGGCCGGATCGACATGCACATGGCAGGTGGAACAGGCGCAGGCCCCGCCGCAATCGGCCTCGATACCGGGGATGTTGTTGTCGCGCGCGCCTTCCATCACGGTCAGCCCGGTGGGGACATCCACGACATGCTCTTTGCCGTCAAACTCGATATAGGTGATTTTTGCCATGATCCGCCGATCCTTAACTTCAGGTTTGCGTTTAGGTAGCCATCCCGGCCCTGGTTTGCCAGTCTGAAAACGCCGCTTTTTTGGCCTGCATCGCGCCGCTTCGCGACATGGATTCTTTGTTCCACATTTGTTCCCACGCAGCCCCGCCCCCTGACGCTCAGGCCACACCCGGCGGGCGATCTGCGCGCTGCCGCTTCCGCAGTTGTGAAAAACCCGCTAAACTGCGGCCAAGCAGAAAAGTCGCCGAAAAAATGGCGACAGCAACCGGACACAGGCCCGATATGAAAATCCTTCCCCTTCTTGGCGTGGGCGTGGTCGGCCTGGTTGCCGCATGCGCGCCCCTGACCTCGCCCGAAGTGGCCCGGCTGCTGGACCGCGACGGCACCATCGTGACGCGCGGAGAAGGCCCCGAGAATGCCCGCCCAAACGCCTGCTACGCACGTGACGTCACGCCCGCCGTTATTGAAACAGTGACCGAACAGATCATCGTGCAACCCCCCGAACTGGGGGCCGATGGCACGGTGCGCGCGCCGGCGGTCTTTCGCACCGAGACAAGCCAGCGCATCGTTCAGGCCCGCAACGATCTGTGGTTCGAGACCCCCTGCGAGGCGCAGACAAGCCCCGAATTCATCGCCGCCGTGCAACGCGCGCTGGCGGTGCGCGGGGTCTATCGCGGGCCTGTCACCGGCGTGATGGATCTGCGCACACGGCGCGCCATCCGGCAGTACCAGCGCCCGCAGGGGCTGAACTCGGGTGTGCTGTCGCTGGCCGCCGCCCGCCTGTTGGGGCTGGCAGTGTGGGATCCGGATGCCGCGGCGGTGCGCGGTGGGGCGGCTCAAGGCTGAGCGTTTCTGCGACCGACAAAAGATCCGCAAAAAGCAAAACGCCCGGCCTGAAGGAACAGACCGGGCATCTTGCATGATCGGGGCTGCGTGCCCCGCGCCACGAGGCTATGACTTACTCGCTATCCCCAATGGGCAGCGCCACGAAACGCGGGTTACCGGCACGGCGGATCAGAAGAAGCAGGCTTTTCTGCCCTGCCCCCTCGGCTTGCGTCACACGGGCACGGAACGCGGCCATATCGGCCACGGGTTCCTGGCCCACTTCGGTGATGACGTCACCGGCCATCAAGCCACGATCCGCGGCTTCGCTGGACGGATCGACCGCACTGATCAACAGCCCGCCCTCAACATCCTGCACGTCATTTTCAGCGCGCAGTTCATCGGTCAGCGGCATCAGCGTCAGGCCCAGAAACGTGACGTTCTCCGGCTCGGGCGCATCCTGGCCCGGGTCGGGAAAGGCCACGCGCTCTTCGGTTTCGCGGCGCCCAAGCGTCACCAGCAGGGTCTGCGTCGCCCCATCGCGCATCACCACGACGCGCACGGTATCACCGACCGGCGACTGGCCGACGATCCGCACCAGCCCGCGTGTATCCTCGACGGGGCTGCCGTCAAAGCTGGTGATGACATCGCCCACTTCCATTCCGGCATCCATCGCCGGGCCCGTGGGCACATCGGTGACCAGCGCGCCGGCTGCCACCTCCAGCCCGAGGCCTTCGGCGATATCGGCGGTCACATCCTGGATGCGCACGCCAAGCCACCCGCGCCGGGTTTCGCCGAATTCCTGCAATTGTGAAATCACCGGGTTGACGACATTCGACGCCATCGAAAAGCCGATCCCGATCGAACCGCCATTGGGGCTCAGGATGGCTGTGTTCACGCCGATAACTTCGCCTTCCATGTTGAACAACGGTCCGCCCGAGTTGCCCCGGTTGATCGCGGCGTCGGTCTGGATGAAATCATCATAGGCCCCCGAAAGCGCCCGTTCGCGGGCCGAAACGATGCCGGCCGATACCGAAAAACCCTGACCGAGCGGGTTGCCCATGGCCATCACCCAATCACCGACGCGCATCACATCGCTGTCGCCAAAGGTAACAAAGGGCAGCGGTTCGGCGGGGTCCACCTTCAACAGCGCGAGATCGGTGTTTTCATCCGTGCCGATCACGGTCGCAGGCAATTCCAACCCCGAGCGGAACTCGATCATGATCTCATCGGCCCCGACGATGACGTGATTATTGGTCACGATAAACCCATCCTCGGAAATCACGAAGCCCGAGCCCAGAGCATTGGCGCGCCGCGGCTGGCGTTGATCCGGACCATTGCCGGGGCCCTGACGCTCCATGAAATCGTTGAAGAAATCTTCCAGCGGCGATCCCGGCGGCACCTGCGGTCCCGGTCCGGTGGCCGATGCCACAAGGCTGGTGGTGGTGATATTCACAACCGAGTCACCGACCTGATCGACCAGATCGGCAAAGCTGCCCTGCCCCGCGTTCTGCGCGCGTGACGGCAGCGCGGTCATCATCAATGCGGCCAGCGCCATGGCGACGATCAGCAAAAGGGTGGTTGCATTATGTGCCTGCTCGGCCCGCATTGCGGGTCTGGCCGCGGCAAAGGCCCGTGCGGGTGATTGTTGGGTGGTCACTCTCAATTCTCCTGTCAAAGCGGTTCAGGGTGTCCCTGCTCTTTGGTATCAGTTGATATTTGGGCGCAGGCAGTGTCAATCAACCAATTGGAGTGAAACCTCGGTCACATGGGCGTGATATCGCTCGTTTCAGATCACTAAAGCACTTTCGGAAAAACCTGATTCACCCAACGCTGCCTGAAATCCGAGACTTCAACGCGTCACGCGATGCACCATGTCTTGATGCGTCCGAGAAGTGTATTAGGCCGCCTGATCCAGCCGGTGGTACATGCCGGTGCCCGGATCCAACTGGTAGAGCGGCGCATACCGCTCGGTGGTGCGGCTGAGTTCATTGACGGAATCGATTATGAACTGTGCCTTGGCATCCTCCATCAGATAGCCAAAATTCAGACGCACCCAACCGGGTTTGCTGACTTCCTGCCCCTCGGTCACGACCTCGGTGTAAAGCGCCTCGGATGTGGCCCGGTCGATGTCCAGCAACAGATGCCCGTAAGGGCCGGCACAGGCACAACCGCCGCGCACCTGAATGCCGTAGACATCGCTCAGCATCCGGGTGAAGAGCTGCTGATGCACCCGCGCGCCGGACCCGTCGCGCACCAGAAACGAGAAGATCGGCAGCCGGTGCGGGTTGTCGACACCCAACAGGGTCAGGTGCGGGTTGTCGGCCCAGCCCCGCAGCGCCATTTCGTTGAAATGATCGTCGCGCCGGGCAATCTCGTCGGTTCCCACAACATCCTTGACGATGAACGCCAGCGCGGCGCGCACATCGCCGATCACATTGGGTGTTCCGGCTTCTTCGCGGGCCACCAGATCGTCCAGATATTCATGCCGCCAGGGCGAAACATAGGACACTGTGCCACCTCCGGGCATGCTGGGGCTGTCGGCCCTGACCGCTGCCCGGTTGACGATCAGCACGCCCGAGGCACCCGGCCCGCCGACAAACTTATGCGGCGAGACAACCACCGCATCCTTACGCGCCTGCCCGGCGCTGCCCATGTCGATCTCAAGATAAGGACCACCACCGGCATAGTCCCATACCGACAGGGCCCCATGCGCCTTGAGCAGCCGGGTCACCGGGTCGGTGTCGGTAAGAATACCGGTCACGTTCGAGGCTGCCGAGAAACTGCCGATCAAAAGGTCGCTCTCCGCGTGCGCCTGCAGGGCCCGCGCCAGCGCCTGCAGATCCGGCCCGCCTTGCGGGGATTCAGGGATTTCGACCACAACCGCGCTGCTTTCGCGCCATGGCAGGATGTTGGAATGATGCTCGTAAGGCCCGATGAACACCACCGGCCGGTCGGCTCTTTCAATCCCCAGCAGGCTGACCAGCCGGTTGAGCCCTGCGGTGGCCCCCGATCCGGCGAATATCACCGCATCATCATTCCCGGCACCGACAAGGCGGGCAATTTCGGTGCGCGCATCCTCGCGCAGGCGGGTGGTATAGGCACCGCAATACGAGGCCTCGGTATGGCTGTTGGCATAGAACGGCAGCACATGGCGGGACACATAATCCTCGACCTGCGCCAGGGCCCGGCCCGAAGCGACATAATCCGCATAGACCAGCGCCACATCGCCGTTCAGCCCGGGGATCATCATACCTTCCCCGATCAGCCCATCGCGCAGGGTTGCGTCGCGGGTGGCGGCCTGAATGGTGTGGCGAAACTGGCTTAGGGTCATGTGTCTGCTCCTGAATGTGCCGCCAGAATGATCTGCTGCTACCCTAAATACTTCCTCGATTTCCTTGTTGTTTTGCGAAATCTTCTATCATACGATATTCACATGCATGAAACGGTAGATCAAATTGACAAGAGCCTGCTGCGCGAGCTGCAGAAGGATGGCGGCCTGTCCCAGCGCGAACTGGCGGACCGGGTCGGCGTGTCGCAAAATGCCTGCTGGCGGCGGTTGCGCAATCTGAGCGAAGCTGGCGTTCTGCAGGGCTCGACCGCGCGGGTCGACCGGCGCAAACTGGGACTGGACATGGTGGTATTCGTGATGCTGCGCACCCGCCACCATTCCGCCGACTGGTTGCAGGAATTCCGCCGCCACGTTCTGACCATCCCCGAAGTGGTCGATTTCCACCGCATTGGCGGCGATTACGACTATCAACTCAAGGTGGTGACCGAAGACATGGCCAGTTACGACAAGGTCTATCAGCGGCTGATAGATAAAGTTGAACTGGACAGCGTCACCTCGTATTTCGCCATGGAATCGATTGCCGAAGGGCGCCCCCTGCCGCTTTGACCTCTGGGCTGACACTCAGGTCGGCGCGACCGAAACCTATCGCATGGCGGACCTGAAGATTCCGTTCGGGTGATCCGAGCGCGCAGGCGCGCGACGGATGCAGGGATTGAACCGCATTACAGCGAAGCTTTGGTGATTTTTCTGCGCGAAGATCGGGCCAGCCGGACCGCCTGTGATCAGCCGACCGGGCGGTGCAGATAGACCAGCCAGGGGTCGCGTTCGGGCGGGTTGGCGTTTTCCGGGTAGCGGCCGATGCGCCGGAACCCGAGCCTGTCGTAGAGGCGCAACATGTCGTCATTGCCGATGACCGTATCCGCATATAGATCGCTCAGCCCCAGGGCGCGCGCGCCGTCGATGCGCGCCTCGATCAGGCGGCGACCCAGACCGTGGCCCTGACAGTCGGGCAGGACGTAAAGCCGCTTCATCTCGGCCGCATCGGGTCTTATCCGGCGCAGAAATCCGCATCCCACCAACCGGTCGCCGGCATGGGCCAGGATAATCTGGCCCTGTGGCGGCAGATAGGGGGGCATATCGGCCCAGATCTCATCAATCAGACTGCCCGTATCCACCTCGGGGCCGCCCGCATCGACCAGCTTCGCCAGCATTACGGCGTAATATTCCGCCATCAACGGGCCAAGCGTGCCACGTGGCGGGGCTTCGGTCTGTGCGGTCAGGGTGATATCCATGGCAAACCGTCGCGCGAAAGGCGTGGCGCGTCAATCGGTTGCGACCCTTCGGAGCGCTGCCGGGCCTGCCTGCGGTTCCGAAAAATCGAGACCAAAAGCCTCGCGCAGCGCCGCCGCCCCTGACGGCGTCACCGTCAGAACCGTGTTGCCGCTACGGCGACGCATCCGGCCCAGACTCAGAAACCCGTCGAGAATCGCGGACCCGGATCCGCCTGTCGCGATAAAGGCCGGTCCGGTCGTTGCAGGAAACGGTCGCCCGGGCCGGGAGCCGGTTTCCCGCCCTCAGGCCCAGAACACCTGGCTCAGGATCACCAGGAACGTGCCGATCACCAGCGCGCCAAAGCCTGCGATGCGCAGGGTCTCGACTGGTTCATGCATCATCCGGGCCATCAGGTCCTTCATGAAAGAAGGGGCCAGCGCATAGGCCAGCCCCTCGATCACAAGCACCAGTCCGAGCCCCCAGAGGATCGTCTGGAGCATCGGGCCTACTCTGCCACGGGGGCGGCAAGCCCCGCATTGCCCATTGGGTCGGCGAAGAATTCGAAGAACTCGCTGTCGGGCGACAGAACCATCGACGAATTGGCCCCGCCAAAGGCCGCCTCATAGGCAGCCATCGACCGGTAGAACTGGAAGAAATCCCGATCGATGTTAAACGCTTCGGCAAAGATCCGGTTGCGTTCTGCATCGGCCTCACCGCGGGTGATTTCAGCCTCGCGGTTGGCATCCGAGACCAGCTCGACCACTGTCCTGTCGGCCAGCGCCCGAACCCGCTGCGCGGCCTCTTCACCACGTGCCCGTTCATCCGTCGCCTCGCGTTCACGTTCGGCCCGCATCCGGGAGAAGGTGGCGGAAAGGTTCTGCTGCGGCAGTTCGGTCTGCTTCAGCCGCACATCCAGCACATCAAGGCCAAGCGGCAGGGCGCGCAGGCGTGCCTGTTCGGTGATCCGCTCCATCAGACCGGCGCGTTCCGACGACAAGATGGCATCGGAGGTGACCCCGTCGGAGCCCAGAACCGCGCGGATCTGCGGGTTCAGGATGTCCTCCAGCAGACGCTCGGCCTCGCGCAGGCCACCGACACCCACGGCAAGGCGGAACTGTTCGGCATCGACAATGCGATAGCGCGCAAAGGCGTCGACAACCAGTCGCCGGTCATCTGCCGGCGTGACCTCGATGGTGGCGGTGTCGAGCGACAGGATGCGGTCGTCGTAATAGACCACTTCCTGAATGAACGGGATCTTGAAATTCAGACCCGGCTCTTCGATCACCTGGCGGATCTGACCAAATTGCAGGACCAGCGCGCGCTGGCGTTCATCGACCACAAAGACCGAGCTGAGCAGCAGCACCAGAGCGACGACGAGACCGATAAAGAGAATGGTGATCCTACGCATCAGTTGTTCCTCCGGCTAAGCAATTCATTGAGCGGCAGGTAAGGCACGACGCCCCCTGCCCCGGTGTCGTCACCCGTATCAAGGATCATCGTATCCATACCGCCAAGCACCCGTTCCATCGTCTCAAGATAAAGTCGGCGACGGGTCACTTCGGGGGCCAGCAGATATTGATCGAGAACCGCAAGGAAGCGGCTGGCTTCACCCGAGGCCTGGTTGACAACAAGGGCGCGGTAGCCCTCGGCCTCTTCCAGCACCTGGGCCGCTTCACCGCGCGCACCGGCAAGAACCCGGTTGGCATAGGCATCGGCCTGGCGTTGCAGCTGGTCGCGTTCCTGTTCGGCGGCCTGCACGTCACGGAAGGCGTCGATCACCTCATTGGGCGGATCTGCGCGGTCAAGGTTGAGGCGAACGACATTGATGCCGCTTTCATAGCTGTCCAGCGTGGTCTGGATCAGTTCCTCGACGGTATCGGCAATCAGCGCCCGGTCGCGGTTCAGGATCGGGGCCAGTTGCGAGGCGGCGATAACTTCGCGCATGGCGGCCTCGGACACGGCACGCACCGTGGCCTCGGGGTCACGCAGGTTAAAGAGATAAAGCCGTGCATTGGAAATGTTCCAGACAACTTCGAAGTCGATATCGACGATATTGGCATCCGTCGTCAGCATCAGGCCGGTATCCGACCCGCCCGACCGGCTGTTGCCAATCGATTCGGTTCGGTTGGTCGTCACCTCCAGCACTTCCGCCGTCACCAGCGGCCAGGGCGCGAAGTTCAGGCCGGGATCGTTGACCGAGGAAAACTCGCCCAGGAACAATTCAACCGATTGTTCTTCGGGCTGCACCGAATAGACCGAGGCATAGAGCCAGAGGCCGATCACCGCCAGCACAGCAACGCCAATGCCGCCGCGCCCGATCTGGGGGCCGTCTCCGCCACCCTCGCCGCCGCCACGATTGCCGCCGCGCCCGCCCATCAGGACACGCAGCTGTTCCTGACCTTTGCGCACAAGCTCGTCGATCTCGGGGATCTGCTGCCCTTCGCCGGGCCTGCGTGGCCCGCGATCGCGATCATCATCACCTCGGTTGTCCCCCCCATCGGAGCCGCCACCGCCGCCCCAAGGTCCGCCAGAATTACCTGCCATACCAGCCAATTTCCTTCTGTTTTACATGCCGCGCCCCGAACGTGCGCAGGTTTCCATTGCTACCTGTGCCCAAACGGCGCGGAAATCAAGCCGTGCGCACCGGTGTTTTCATTGTCACCAATTCCTCGGACATCGTGGGATGCACCGCAACCGTGCGGTCAAAATCCTCTTTCGTGGCCCCCATCTTGATGGCGATGCCGACCAATTGGATCAACTCGCCGGCGTGATCGCCCACCAGATGCACCCCAAGAACCTTACGCGAATCGGCACAGACGATCAGTTTCATCAGCACCCGTTCCTGATGGCCGGCAAAGAGGGCCTGCATCGGGCGAAAAAAGGTGGCGTAAATCTCGATCGGGCCAGCGTCGCGGGCGGCTTCCTCGCTCAAACCCACGGTGCCCAGTTCGGGCTGCGTGAACACCGCCGACGGGATCAGGTCATGATCGGCGGCGCGCGGTGTGCCGCCAAAGACGGTATCGGCAAAAGCGTGGCCTTCGCGAATCGCCACCGGCGTCAGATTGACCCGGTCGGTCACATCGCCCACCGCAAAGATCGAAGGTATATTGGTCTGGCTGTAGGCGTCGACTGCGATGGCACCGTTGCGTTTCAGCGTCACGCCGACCTCCTCCAGCCCCAGACCTTTCGTGTTCGCCGTGCGCCCGGTGGCATAAAGCACCCTGGAATAGACCTCTTCGCTGCCATTGGTGGCCTTGACCTGGATCCCCCCCTCAACCTTGCGCATTTCCATCACGTGACAGCCCAGATGCAGCTCGATGCCGCGCGCCTGCATGGCATCGGCGACATGGCCGCGGGCCTCGTCATCAAAGCCGCGCAACACCTGCGCACCGCGATAATACTGCGTCACCTTTGTACCAAGGCCGTTGAAGATACCGGCAAATTCACAGGCGATATAGCCGCCGCCAACGATCAGGATGCTCTCTGGTTGCGCCTCCAGCTTGAAAACCTCGTTCGAGGTCATGGCCAGATCAGAGCCCGGAAAATCGGGCACCGAAGGCCAGCCGCCGGTAGCCACCAGAATATGCTTGGCGGTGACCCGCGTGCCATCCGACAGCGCCACGGTATGGGGATCGGCAATCGTGGCGCGGGTGTCAAAGACGGTGACCCCGGCCCGGTCCAGATTGGCGCGATAGGCCGCCTCCAGCCGGTCCAATTCAACATCCAGCTTGCCCCGGAACATGGACCAGTCAAAGTCGCCCATCTGCACGTCCCAGCCATATGCGGCAGCGTCGCGCATCTGCCCGGCATAGCCCGAGGCATAGACCATCAGCTTTTTCGGAACACAGCCGCGTATGACGCAAGTCCCGCCCATGCGGTATTCCTCCGCCAATGCGACCTTTGCGCCATGTTCCGCCGCGATCCGGCCCGCGCGCACCCCGCCCGAGCCGCCACCGATCACAAAAAGATCGTAATCAAATGCGCTCATTCCGTTCAAATCCCTCAATCTTTCGCTCGGCAAAGCCCTCGCACATCTGCGCCCGCCCTGACCAGCCGCCGAGCGCCGCACAAGGTTATGTGCAGGCGCGGCTGCCCCGCTCAGTCGGCGATATCGACAAACAGGTTATCGGTGTCGATGATCTCGATCCGCTCATGTTCGACGGTGCCGTTATTGATGTCGCGCACTTCGACAGTGCCATCGCCATTGCCGATCACAACGACATCGCAGATATCGAGGAAGAGACCGTTTTCCACCACGCCCGGCACCTGGTTGAGCACCAGGCTCAACTGTTGCGGGTTGGGGATGTGGCGCAGATGCAGATCGAGGATGAAATTGCCCTCATCGGTGCGGAACGGTTTGTCATGGTTCAGGCGCAGTGAAGCGGTGTTGCCCAGAACATCCAGATTTCCCAGCATTTCCTCGACCAGCGCCTTGGTGGTCTGCCAGCCGAACGGGATCACTTCAATGGGCAGCGGAAAGGCCCCCAACGTCTCGACCTGCTTGGTGATATCGGCAATCACGATCATCTGATCGGAGGCGGTGGCCACGATCTTTTCCTGCAACAACGCCCCGCCGCCGCCCTTGATCAGGTTCAGCTGCGGGTCGTATTCATCGGCCCCGTCAATCGTCAGATCCAGCCATTTGACCTCATCCAGCGTGGAGATCGGCACGCCCACCTGACGCGCCAGATCGGCGGTGCGGGTCGAGGTGGCGACGCCGGTGACCTTGATCCCCTCGTCGCGCACCAGCTCACCCAGGCAGCGCACCATCCAGGCGGCGGTCGACCCGGTGCCAAGCCCGATGCGCATGCCATCCTCGACATAATCGACCGCGCGTTTCGCGGCCACGAATTTGGCCTTGTCGATGGGGGAAAGCTTTGCGGACATGTCAATGGCACCCTTGCTGCGATGCCTGCGGGTTTACACAAGGCATCGGGTGCTGGCGAGAGAAAAAGCGCTGCTAGAACAGCGCCGCACACACCGCCCCAAGATGCACCTTGGGCAGAATCACCAGCATGGCGGCGGTTTCCATTCTCAGACGCAGCTCGGCCCGCGCGGTCCGGTTTGACGTGCCGATGCGCGTCCCCGGGGCAAAGGATATGCCATCAATCGGCCATTCCAGCCCCTCGGACCGGCCTGTGACCGGGGCCATCGGAAACAGCGAGACCCGCGTGCCGACGGGCAGGTCGATCCGCAGATCGGCGGGGCACAGAAACACGATATCCTCGGCCGCCACGACGATGCAGCGCGGGACAGGCTGCGCCAGCAACACATGCCAGGCCGCCAGTTCATGATCGCTGCGCCCGCCGGTCAGCCCCAGCGCCAGAACCCCCGGTGCCACGATCCGCGACAGTGCTTTGTGAAAATCGGTGCTCTCCTGCTCGGGCACATGTATAAGGGTGTCGTACGGCAGTTCAGCGCGGGCGCGATCGGAAATCGAATCCAGATCGCCGATAACCGCGCAAGGTCGGTGACCGAGGGCCAGAGCCCGATCCGCGCCGCCATCAGCGGCCACAAGCAGCGGAGCTATGCTTAAAGATTCGGCAAGATCGCCCGGGTTAAGCTGCCCCCCGCCCAATAGTGTCACCAAAGTGTCAGATTGGATATTCGACAATGAGACTGGCAAATTCTCGCCTTTTTTTCGGTCAGAAATCTAACAATGGCCCAATTGGTGTCGGGATTGAATGGAATAAAATTGTCAGAAGATTTCTCAGGATGGTAAATTCCGGGGTTACGCCGGAGGAGCAGAGATAAAGACCATGAGCGATGCAAACAAGATTTTGACGGTCTCCTACGGGACATTTTCCTGCACCCTGGAAGGGTTCAACGATCCGTTTTCGGCGATGAAGGCGATTGCGGAATATTTCCGCGACCTGGCCGCCGGGGACCGGTTTTTCGGGGCCGAACCGCCGACGCCGGATGCCGAAATGCTGCACCGGATCACCGAACAGGCCACCCAGGCCCGTGTCGATGCCCGTATGTCCGAAACCGGTTTGGTCCTGCGCCAATCGGGCGGTGTTTATGACGGTGCCGACGCCGATGCGCCGCTTGACGCCGGCGACGTGACCGAGGCCGCCGATGCCCTCGCCCCGGCCGATGTTGGCCTGGCCCCGGCTGCTCCCGAAGCCGATGAGGCCGCGCAAGCGACCGAGGAGAATGCAGCACCCGAAGCGGAAGAAGTTGCGCAAGCCACCGAGGTGGAAGCAACGCCCGAAGCCGATGAGGCCGCGCAAGCCACCCAGGTGGAAGCTGCGCCCGAAGCCGAAGAGGACGTGCAACCGACCCAGGAGCATGCGGCAGCCGAAGTGGAAGAAGTTGCGCTAGCGACCGAAGAGGAAGCGGCACCCGAAACCGAAGAGAACGACACGACCACCGCCGATGCGGCGGTCGTTCCCGCCGCCGTTGCTGATGCTGATGTCGCGCAGGAGGGCACCGCGCCTGAGGTCGATGACGGGGCCGATACGCTCTCGGCCGTCATGCAGGCGATGGCCGGATTTCCCACCGATGACACGCTTGAAGAGACGGCCGAAGAGATTGCGGATCTGACCGGCGATATCACCGCCGATGCGGATGATGGCCCGGAGGCGACCCCCGCAGTCACAGACGACGCCGCGCCCGACACCGCCGAGACCGCTGTCGAGGCCGCTCAAGACATCGTGCCGGACGCCGTCGCCGAGGCTGCCGACACCTATCCCGACCCCGATTCCGTGGCCGCGAAACTGGCCCGCATTCGCCGCGTGGTCGCGCTGGAAGAAGCGCAGGACGCTGCCGGGGATGATGGTTATCGCGAGGACGAGGATGTCGCCGACCCTTTTTCCGCTGGTCCCGAGGCTGGTCCCCAAGCTGAGGCCGAGGCCCCGGTTTCGGACACCAGCGCCACGCCTGGCGCGCTGATCGCGGCGCTGGCTGCCGCCGGTTCCGAAGATACGTCCGAGGACGCGGTTCAGGAGGTCGCCGAAGAGGTCGCAGACACGCCGGAAGATCCGGCTGAACCCGCCACTGACGCCGACGCCGCGCGTGTCTGGGTTATCCGGGGCAAATCAACCGGAACCGCGCCGGAGGCAGACGCCCCGCAGGCCCCCCTGGCCGAGGCAGACCTCGCGGCGACCGACCCCACGCCCACGGATCTCGATCCCGAGGATGAAGCCGAATTGCAGCGCGAGCTGGCCGATATCGAATCCGACCGGGCCTCGCGCCGGGCGACCCGTGAGGCCCGCCGCCAAACCCTGGAAGCCGAGACCGAAACCGGCGAGGATGATGTCCGCCGTCTCTTTGAGGCCACCGACAGCCGCCTTTCGACCGATGAAACCAGCCGCCGTCGCGCCAATATCGAGCATCTCAAGGCCGCCGTCGCCGCACGCGCGGCCGAAGAACAACTTGGCGATGCCCGCGAGCCGGAAGACGATACCGTGCAATATCGTGAGGATCTGGCCCGCGTCATGCGCCCGCGCCGGGTGCAAAAGGACGGCCAGCGCCGCCTGGACCGCCCCGCCGGCGAGGCCGCGCGCCCGGCCCCTCTGGTTCTTGTTTCCGAACAGCGCGTCGATGCCACCTCAGGCAGCAGCCCGGCGCGCGCCGCGCCCACCGCAACCATCGTGCGCCCGCGCCGCGTGGTGAAGGGGAACCTCGCCGTCGCGCAGGATCTGAGCCAGGACGAGGACCACGATGACGCTGATACAGCGCCCCTGCGCCTGGAGCCCGAGCAAGCCATCGCCACAATCGTGGAAACGCCCGAAGCCGCAGACGCACCGCAACCGACCGATGCCTTTTCGACCTATGCCCGCGAGCATGGGGCCACCGACCTGACCGATCTGGCCGAAGCCGCGGCGGGGTTTGCCACGCATCACATGAGCCGTGGCGTCTTTGGCCGCGCCGATGTGATCAACCTGATCCAGCAGGGCGGCGACGGCACCACGTCGCGCGAAGATGCCCTGCGCGCCTTTGGCCTGATCCTGAATGATGGTCAGATCGAAAAGATCCGGCGCGGTGAATTTCGCCTGACCCGGCGCTCGGAATACTATCGCCGCTGACGCCGCCTGCAGCTGACCGACACGTCCCCGGGCCTCACAGGTCCGGGGTTTCGTCGTTGTCAGGGGCGGCATCGGGGTCGGCTTGGCCGATGCCCTTGAAGATCGATTTGAACGGGATCGCCCAGAGCACGCCAAGCCCCAGATAGATCAGGACCTCGACGAATAGCGAGGAGACCTCGAAAAGGCTCATCAGGAACCAGGCCGCCGCGATATAGGCGGGCAGGCCGAAAAGCAGGATCACCAGCGACCAGCGGCGGCGGGCTTTGTAGGAGAGCGCCATGATCTGTCCCTTTTCTGTCAGCTCTGCCGCTGCGTTTGCGGCGATTAATCGGCGAAGGGGTCGGTTACCAGAATGGTGTCTTCCCGCTCGGGGCTGGTCGACAGCATGGCAACCGGGCACTGGATCAGTTCCTCGACCCGTTTCACGTATTTGATGGCATTGGCGGGCAGGTCGTTCCAGCTGCGCGCGCCTTCGGTGGACTCCGTCCAGCCCGGCATTTCCTCGTAGATCGGCACACAGCGGGCCTGTTGGTCGGCGGCGGTGGGCAGATAATCCAGATGCTGCCCGTCCAGATCATACCCGGTGCAGATGCGCAGCGTCTCGAACCCGTCCAGCACGTCGAGCTTGGTCAGCGAAATGCCGTTCACGCCCGAGGTGGCGCAGGTCTGGCGCACCAGCACCGCATCGAACCAGCCGCAGCGCCGCTTGCGCCCCGTCGTGGTACCAAATTCGTGGCCGCGTTCGCCCAGGCGCTGACCATCCGCATCCTCCAGCTCGGTCGGAAACGGGCCCTCGCCGACGCGGGTGGTATAGGCCTTGACGATGCCGAGGACGAAATCAATCGCACCCGGCCCGATGCCGACGCCCGTGGCCGCCTGCCCGGCGATGACGTTGGACGAGGTGACAAAGGGATAGGTGCCGAAATCAATATCCAAGAGCGCCCCTTGCGCGCCCTCAAAGAGGATCCGCTTACCGGCGCGGCGCTTTTCATTCATCACCTTCCACACCGGCGCGGCATAGGCCAGAACCTTGGGCGCGATGGCGCGCAGATCGGCCAAGAGCCGGTCGCGGTCCACCGGAACAATGCCCAAGCCTTTGCGCAGCGGGTTGTGATGCTGAAGCGCGCGATCGACGCGGGCCACGAGCGTCGCGTCATCGGCCAGATCGGCCACCCGGACCGACCGGCGGCCCACTTTATCCTCATAGGCCGGGCCGATGCCGCGCCCGGTGGTGCCGATCTTGGTGCCGGTGCTGGCGGCCTCTTCGCGGGCGCGGTCCAATTCGCCGTGGATGGGCAGGATCAGCGGTGTGTTCTCCGCGATCATCAAGGTCTCGGGGCTGATGGTGACGCCCTGCGCGGTCACAGTCTCGATCTCGCGCATCAGATGCCAGGGGTCCAGAACCACGCCATTGCCGATCACCGAAAGCTTGCCGCCGCGCACCACGCCCGAAGGCAGCGCGTGCAACTTGTAGACCTTGCCATCAATGACCAGCGTGTGACCGGCATTATGCCCGCCCTGAAACCGCGCGATCACATCGGCGCGTTCCGACAGCCAATCGACGATCTTGCCCTTGCCTTCATCGCCCCACTGGGCACCTACCACCACGACATTGGCCATCTCGGTCGATCCTTATATGTCCCAAACCCCGGGGCGGTATAGCGGTGCAGCCCGACCGGCGAAACCGAAAAACGACGCGCGCGGCTGTGGCGCTATGCCCACCGCGTTGCGCATAATTCGCCCCCCTTGCTGCACCTGCATTATGGAAGGGCTTGCGGCGGCCTGTCGCATCTCATAAGTAGATCGCAACATAAGCAAGGCCCGGACCCGACCCCATGGAAAACGTCATTCTCGTTGTGCATCTGATCCTGGCCATCTGTCTGATTGGCGTGGTGCTGCTGCAACGATCGGAAGGCGGCGGGCTTGGCATGGGCGGCGGTGGCGGTGCGATGACCGGACGCTCGGCGGGCTCGGCGCTTGGCAAGATCACCTGGGGCTTTGCCATCGCGTTTCTGGCCACCTCGATCACCCTGACCATCATTTCGGCGCAAAATTCCGGCTCCGGGTCGATTCTGGATCGCGTCAGCGAGGCCCCGGTTGCCGAACCCGCAGCCCCCGCCGAGGCAACGCTTCCGGGCGATGGCCCGCTGTTGCCGCCGTCTGAAAGCGGTGCGCCGCTTTTGCCGCCACGGGCCGACTAATCCAATAAATCTTGGGGGTTGCCCCCTAATCTTCAACATCATCTAGCGGCTGGCTTGCGTCCGGTGGCCGAATCCTGTTACCCTCAAATCCCGTGAGTATCGGAATTTGGGTCCGCGATTTGCCATCTCTGGCACCGGCCCGACACGGGGGTTTGCACCATATGGCGCGTTTCATTTTCATTACCGGCGGTGTGGTTTCCTCGCTTGGCAAAGGGCTGGCCTCGGCCGCGCTCGGCTCGCTGTTGCAGGCGCGCGGCTTTACCGTCCGGCTGCGCAAGCTGGACCCTTACCTGAACGTCGATCCCGGCACGATGTCGCCCTTTGAACATGGCGAAGTGTTCGTCACCGATGACGGGGCCGAAACCGATCTGGATCTGGGCCATTACGAACGCTTCACCGGCGTGCCCGCCTGCAAGACCGATTCTGTCAGCTCGGGCCGGATCTATTCCAACGTGCTGGAGAAAGAGCGCCGCGGCGCATATCTGGGCAAGACCATTCAGGTGGTTCCCCACGTCACCAACGAGATCAAGGAATTTATTTCAATCGGCGAGGATGACGTCGATTTCATGCTCTGCGAAATCGGCGGCACCGTGGGCGATATCGAGGGCCTGCCGTTTTTTGAGGCGATCCGCCAGTTCAGCCATAACCAGCCGCGCGGCCAGTGCATCTTTATGCATCTGACTTTGCTGCCCTATCTGGCGGCCTCGGGCGAATTGAAAACCAAACCCACGCAGCACAGCGTCAAGGAATTGCAATCCATCGGCATCGCGCCCGATATTCTGGTCTGCCGGTCGGAACATCCGATCCCCGAGAAAGAGCGAGAGAAAATCGCGCTCTTTTGCAATGTGCGCAAAGAGGCCGTGGTCGCCGCCTATGATCTGAATTCGATCTACGAGGCCCCGCTGGCCTATCACCACGAGGGGCTGGATCAGGCGGTTCTGGATGCGTTCGGCATTGCCCCCGCACCGCGCCCCGATCTGAGCATCTGGCAGGACGTGGCCGACCGCATCCACCACACCGATGGCGCGGTCAACATCGCTATTGTCGGCAAATACGTGCAGTTGGAAGATGCCTATAAATCGATCCGTGAGGCGCTGACCCATGGCGGCATGGCGAACCGGGTCAAGGTCAATGTCGAATGGGTCGATGCGGAAGTGTTCGACACCGAGGATCCCGCGCCGCATCTGGAGGGCTTTCACGCCATCCTGGTGCCCGGCGGCTTTGGCGAACGCGGCACGGAAGGCAAGATCAAGGCGGCGGAGTTCGCCCGCACGCGGAAAATTCCCTATCTGGGCATTTGCCTGGGCATGCAGATGGCGGTGGTTGAGGCGGCGCGCAACCTGGCCGATATGGGCGATGCGGGGTCCGAGGAATTTGA
>Ga0316205_10001341_pt1 | contig 32192 bp, 30 predicted proteins | sample 3monthpyrite_MG_FD_204941 | JGI IMG/M metagenome (GOLD analysis project Ga0316205, IMG submission 204941) | Microbial mat bacterial communities from mineral coupon in-situ incubated in ocean water Damariscotta River, Maine, United States -... | ecosystem: Environmental > Aquatic > Marine >...
AAGTTCCTGACACATTAAATGATGGAAAATTATTGCTATCAAAATAAAATACACCTAATAAAATAACAAAAACTAAAGGTGTCAATTTTAAAATTGTAGTAACCACTTGAAATTTTCCAGAAGCACTTACACCTCTACTATTAATCCAAGTTAGTAACCAAATTATACTTAATCCAATAGAAATTGCCAAAACAGAATTGGTTTCTAAAATTGGAAAAAAAACACTTAAAGCGCTTATAATCGCCGTAATCAAAGCAGCGTTGCTTACCCAAATTGAAATCCAATAACCCCAAGCTACTAAAAAACCAATAAAATCGCCAAACCCTGCTTTAGAATAAGCATAGGGTCCGCCACTTAAACCAGGAAACATTCTGCTCATATTGCTAAATATCTTTGCTAAAACCATAGCTCCTGCTGCAGTAAATAACCAACCTAATAAACTTACACTTCCGTATTTCGCTAATGTTGCTGGTAATAAAAAAATTCCTGCTCCAATCATGTTTCCAACCACTAAAGAAGTTGAAGTAATTAATCCTATTTTTTTCTGATTAGAACTCATAATTATTCTGTATTTTTAGATGCAATTTTCGAAGATACAACTAATTAACAAACTGATTATGAAGTTCAATATTCACCCAGATATTAAAAAAGCAGAAACTTTACCTGCGTCTTTTTATAAAGAAGCTGCGGTTTTTGAAGCATTAAAAGAACGTGTGTTTTTAAAATCTTGGCAATGGATTGGAGATAAAAATTTAGTTCCGTTTTCTCAATCTGTACATCCTTTTGTGTTGTTAGATAGTTATTTAACTGAGCCATTAGTTTTGACAAAAAATAAAAATAACGAAATTAATTGTTTGACAAATGTCTGCACACATAGAGGTAATTTAGTTGCTTTAAATACTGGGAAATCAAGAAAATTGACCTGTTTTTACCACGGAAGAAGATTCAATTTAAATGGCGAGTTTGAACACATGCCAGAGTTTGAACAAACAGAAGATTTTCCAAGACCTTGTGATAATTTGTATAAATTTCCATTAAAAAAATGGAATCAATTTTTATTTGTTGGTTTAAATCCTGCTTTTGATTTTCAACAAGTCATTGATATTATGAATGAGCGTGTTGGTTTTTTACCTTTAGATGATTTTACGCTAGATACTTCGTTTTCTAAAGAATATTTAGTTCATGCAAATTGGGCATTGTATTGCGATAATTATTTAGAAGGTTTTCATGTTCCTTTTGTACATCCAGATTTAAATGATGTTTTAGATTACGGAAGTTATAAAACAGAAATTTATGAGTATTGCAACTTACAAATTGGCTATACAGACGACGCAACAGAAGTTTTTGATTTACCAAAAAATCATATTGATTATGGTAAAAATGTAGCCGCTTATTATTATTGGGTTTTCCCAAATATGATGTTTAATTTTTATCCGTGGGGATTATCAGTAAACATTGTAAAACCATTAGATTTAAATAGAACAAAAGTCTCTTTTTTCTCTTATGTTTTAGATCCAACAAAATTAAATAAAGGCGCAAGCGGAGATATTGATAAGGTACAACGAGAAGATGAATTTGTTGTAGAACATGTTCAAAAAGGCGTAAAATCTTCCTTTTATAAAGCTGGACGGTTTTCTCCAACAAGAGAACAAGGCGTTCATCATTTTCATAGATTATTGGCAGAATTTTTAAACGACTAAAAAGTTAAGATAATCCATATCTATCTCAGAAGTAATATTTACTTTTGATTCTTCAAATCATAAAAATAAAATGAAACCAGATTTATTTCAAGCTCCAGATTATTATCAATTAGATGATTTATTAACTGACGAGCATAAATTAGTTAGAGACGCAGCAAGAGAATGGGTAAAAAGAGAAGTTTCTCCAATTATTGAAGAGTATGCTCAAAAAGCAGAATTCCCAAAGCAAATTATAAATGGTTTGGCAGAAATCGGTGCTTTTGGTCCATATATTCCAGAAGAATATGGCGGAGCAGGATTGGATCAAATTTCTTATGGTTTGATTATGCAAGAAATTGAACGTGGAGATTCTGGTGTACGATCTACCGCTTCTGTGCAATCATCATTAGTAATGTATCCTATTTGGAAATATGGAAACGAAGAACAACGTCAAAAATATTTACCAAAATTAGCTTCTGGAGAATGGATTGGTTGTTTCGGATTAACAGAGCCAAATCATGGTTCTAATCCAAGTGGAATGGAAACAAAATTTAAAGATATGGGAGACCATTATCTTTTAAACGGAGCAAAAATGTGGATTTCGAATGCGCCATTTGCACAAGTTGCTGTGGTTTGGGCTAAAGATGAAAGTGGACGAATTCATGGTTTAATTGTAGAACGTGGAATGGAAGGTTTTTCAACTCCAGAAACGCATAATAAATGGTCGCTTAGAGCTTCATCAACTGGAGAATTGATTTTTGATAATGTAAAAATCCCAAAAGAAAACTTATTACCAAACAAATCTGGATTAGGAGCGCCGTTAGGTTGTTTAGATTCTGCTCGTTACGGAATTGCTTGGGGCGCAATTGGTGCTGCAATGGATTGTTATGATACTGCTTTACGTTATTCTAAAGAACGTATTCAATTTGGAAAACCAATTGGTCAGTTTCAACTACAACAAAAAAAGCTTGCTGAAATGATTACAGAAATTACCAAAGCGCAATTGTTAACTTGGCGTTTAGGTGTTTTACGTAATGAAGACAGAGCAACTTCCGCTCAGATTTCTATGGCAAAACGAAATAATGTAGATATGGCAATTAATATTGCTAGAGAAGCAAGACAAATGTTGGGCGGAATGGGAATTACTGGTGAATATTCTATCATGCGTCATTCTATGAATTTAGAAAGTGTCATTACTTATGAGGGAACTCATGATATTCATTTACTAATTACTGGATTAGATATTACTGGACTTAATGCTTTTAAATAATTCCGAATAAACTAAAAGTCGATTTTATCGACTTTTAGTTTATTCTTTAATTTTAAAAACTTTCTTTAAGATGATTTCCATCAAACACCATTTTGTAAATGCAGATTGAAGCATATTGGCTCCAATAAAAACAGTAAACCAAATCCAATTTTGATGTACATAGGTCGTTAGTAAAACACTTAACAAAATCATTACTCCAACAATTGCTCTAAAATATGTATTTAACATTTTTATAATTTTTAAGTTTATATTAATTTTCTACTATTGTTATTATTACTAATTTCATTCCTTTTTTTAATGTCTGTTCTAGCGTAGTCGAGAACAATTTAAAATTAAATAACTTCAAGCGGATTTTACTACGTTCAACTTGATAATTATTTATAATTCTTCTTTTCTATCATATAATATACCAATGGCACAACCAACAATGTCAACACGGTTGAAACGATCGTTCCTCCCATTAATGAGATAGCCAATCCTTGAAAAATTGGATCAAATAAGATAACGAATGCTCCAATTACAACCGTTCCTGCAGTTAATAAAATAGGTGTTGTTCTTACTGCTCCAGCTTCAATCGCTGCTTGTTTAAGTGGTATTCCTTCTGCTAATCTTAAGTTGATAAAATCTATCAGTAAAACCGAATTTCGTACCATAATTCCAGCCAAAGCAATCATTCCAATAAATGAAGTTGCAGTAAAAAATGCATCCATTATCCAGTGCCCTAAAATAATTCCGATTAAAGAAAGTGGTATCGCAACCATCATCACAATAGGTGCTTTGAAATTTTGAAACCAACCGACAATCAAAATATAAATCAAGATAATTGCACCTAAAAAGGCAATTCCTAAATCTCTAAATACTTCTAAAGTAATTTGCCATTCTCCGTCCCATTTTACGGTATAATTATCTTCAAAATCTGGCTGATCTAAATACATTTCATTTAATTTATAACCTTCAGGAAGTTTAATTTTATTCAATTTTTCTTCCATTCCTAGAATTGCATACGCCGGACTTTCTAATTCTCCTGCCATATCAGCCAAAACATACACTACTCGTTTTTGGTTTTTACGATAAATACTTTTTGCGCTTGTAGTTTCTTTAATTTCAACTAAATCTGCAATAGGAATCATGGTTTCTTGTTTCGATTTTACTCTTAGCTGAGAAATCTCTAAAATCGTAGATTTTTCTTTTTCATCTAAACTCAATACCAAACCAACTTGATTTACTGCGTTTTCATCATACAATGTTGTTATTGCGCTGTTTGACAATGCTAAATTCATCGTATATGCAATTTGCTGTGGCGCAACTCCATACAACATTGCTTTCTCTTTATTTATTTCAAATTGATATTCCGTTTGATCTGCTTCAACCATCCAATCAATATCAACGACATCATCTGTGTTTTTTAAAATGTTTTGAACTTGATTTGCAATATCTATTTGTGTTTTATAATCGGGTCCATATATTTCTGCAACAATTGTTGATAAAACTGGCGGTCCTGGAGGCACTTCTATCAACTTTACATTTGCATTATATTTCTTTGCTATTTTTTGAATCTCTGGTCTAAATAATTTTGCAATTCCGTGACTTTGGATTTCACGCTCGTTTTTATCAATTAAATTCACCTGAATATCTGCCATATTACTTCCTCCACGTAAATCATAATGACGAACCAGCCCGTTAAAAGTAATGGGCGCAGAAGTACCAATATAGTTTTGATAATTTACTACTTCTGGGCGTGTTGATAAATATTGAGCAATTTCTTGTGTAACAACAGCAGTACGCTCTAGCGTTGTACCTTCTGGCATATCTATGACAACTTGAAATTCGTTTTTATTATCAAAAGGCAACATTTTTACAGCAACAGATTTTGTGAAAAACAATACCATAGTTGCTATCAGAACAATAAAAGTTCCTCCTAAAAACATCCATCTTTTCGATTTATTTTCTAATAAAGGTCTTTCAAACTTGTTGTAAACTTTATAAATAAAAGTTTCTTCTAAGGGCTTTTCTTGTTTTTCAACAGCTCCTTTCTTATCTTTTTCTCTTAAGAAAATATATCCTAAATAAGGTGTGATTGTTAACGCAACAAACAATGATAATATCATCGCGATAGAAGCTCCAATTGGCATTGGCGCCATATAAGGCCCCATTAATCCAGACACAAAAGCCATCGGTAACACAGAAGCAATTACTGTAAATGTTGCTAAAATTGTAGGGTTTCCAACTTCGTTAATTGCATATAAAGCCGCTTGTTTAAATGGCAAACGTTTCATTTTAAAATGTCGATGCATATTTTCTGCAATAATAATAGAATCATCAACCACAATACCTGTAACAAAAACCAACGCAAAAAGCGTAATTCTGTTCAGTGTATAATCCAACATATAATAACTCAATAATGTTAACGCAAATGTAATTGGTACTGATAAAAACACCACCAATCCTCCTCGCCAACCCATCGCTAACATTACTACTAAAGTTACGGCAAATATAGAACCTATAAGGTGCCACAATAATTCTGACACTTTATTAGAAGCTGTTTCACCGTAATTTCTAGTGATTTCTACATGAACATCATCAGGAATTAAGGTGGTTCTTAAATGGTTTACTTTTTCAATAATAATTTCAGCAATTTTCATGGCATCTGCGCCTTTTCTTTTGGCAACAGAAATTGTTACAGCAGGGTATTCAGATTTGTACATTTTAGATTTATCACTTGCTTTACCAAAACCTAAAGACACATAATTTTGTGGTATTTCTGGTCCATCAATAATAGTTGCAATTTGTTTTAAATAAATTGGTTGATTTTCTTGCACACCAACCACCAAATTCTCAACATCTTTTGCAGACGATAAAAACGTACCGGTTGTTACTAAAAATTCTGTGTCATTTTTATTAAAACTCCCCGAACTTAATTGCGTATTGTTGGCTTTTATCATTTCAGAAACAGACAAGAAATCTAATCCGCTTGCGGCTAATTTATTCTTATCTAAAACCACTCGTAATTGTCTATTTCTTCCTCCTATTTTATGTGTGATAGAAACATCTTTTACTTTCTTAATTTCGCTTTCTAATTCTTGCGCTATTTGACTTAATTGGTAATCGTTGTAGTTTTCACTCCACAATGTTAATCCCAACATTGGCACATCATCAATAGCGCGTGTTTTTACTAATGGAAACGTAACGCCTTTTGGCATTTGATCCATATGTTTATTAATTTCATTGTATAATTTTACATAAGAACGCTCAATATCTTCGCCCACATAAAACTGAACAATTACCATTGCTTTTTCATTCATTGAGGTAGAATACACATATTCTACGCCTTTAATATTAGAAATTAATTTTTCTAAAGGTTTTACTACTTTAGATTCTATTTCTGTAGGACTTGCTCCAGGATAACCCACAAAAATATCTGCTATTGGCACATCTATTTGTGGTTCTTCTTCTCGCGGAATTAAAAACGAACTATACACGCCAATAATCATAAAAACGATCATTAGAAGCACAGTAAGCTTAGAGCTAATAAAGACTTTTGCTATTTTTCCTGCTAAACCTTCTTTCATTTTATTTTATTTTTTGGGCGTTTAAACTGGCTATTCGTTTCAATCTTTTTATGTGTTCTCGATACAAATTTGCAAAAGCAAATTCACTCGAACTGACTAAAAAGGATTTCCTCTGCTATCCTTAACGCAACTTTTTAATTATTGAATTGTAATTTTAACTCCATTATACAGTTTCCCTTCCGAAGAAATGATATAAGATTCTCCTGAGTTTAGTCCAGATAAAATCTCTACTTTATTCCCATAGGTTCTCCCTAAACGCAACCAACGCAATAAAGCTGTATTGCTTTCGCTTAGCGTGTAAACACCAGATAATTGACCGTTTGTTATAATTGCTTCTTTTGGAATTAAAACAATTTCAGATTTTACTTTTCTTTTAATTGGAAACTGAATCGCAGCAAACATTCCAGATAAAATTGCAGTATTGGTTTTTTCTAAATTGATTTTCACCAAATATTGTCCTCCTGTATTTTTAGCAGAAGTACTAACTTCACTAACTTTACCTACCATTTTTTTATCAATAGATTTTATTAAAACGGTTACTTTAGTTCCTTTTTTTATTTCTGAAATCTCCGTTTCTGGAACCATAGAAATTACTTCAAAATCTCTTGGGTTTTCTAAACTGATTAACGACATTCCTGGATTTGCCAAATCACCAGGTTCTATACTTTTTCTTGTAATTACGCCACTAAAAGGAGCTGTAATATTTGAATATGTAAATTGTGCATCAATTTCGTTTTTCTTTTGTTTTGCTGCTTCTAAACCTGCTTTTGCTATTTGGTAGTTTGCAGTCATATCATCCATTTCTTTTTGGGTAACGCTGCTACTTTTATATAAATTTTGAAAACGATTGTAGTTTTTTTCTGCGTTTTTAAATGCAACTTTAGCTTGCGTAATGCTAGCGTTTACTTGCGCTTTTTTGGCTTGTAAATCTGTATTGTTTATAGAAATTAACAATTGTCCTTTTTTAACTTTATCGCCAACATTTACATGTACGTTATCAACATAACCCATTATTCTTGTGCTTACATCTGCGCTATTTACTGCTTGTATTTTTCCGCTTACAGATAAAAACTGAGTGTTGTTATTCAATTTAACTTTTTGAACTTTAACCTTAATTGCTGGCGAATTATCTTCTACAACTTTCTTATCTTCTTTACCACAACTTATTAAGATTGATGTTATTACTAGCGAGAATATGTAAAACTTTTTTTTCATTTTTTTGTTTTATTTTTTTTTGAATAAATACTGTAACTACTTATTATAAATTATTTTAACCTTTCGTTAAAAATTGTAAATAGCTTTGTGCGTAATTATAATTAAATACTGTTTGATAATATTGTAATTGTTTTTCTGCGTATTGTTTTTCTGACAACAATAAGTCTGTAGTTCTTTCTAACCCTTGCTTAAAACGATTGGTTCTAATTCGCAACGATTCTTTTGATTGCCGAAGAGCTAATTCTGATAAGTTTATGTTGTTTTTAGCGTCTAACAGCGCTCTTTTTGCTTGTTGATATTCTAAATCGCTTTTAGATACATATTGTTGGTATTCTAATTTTGATTTCTGATAGTTTGCTTTGCTTTTTTGAACTTTCCCAAAACGTTTGTTACCCTCTAAAATAGTCCAGCTCAATTGCACGCCAACCAAATAGCCTCCTGCATTACCCGCAAACAATTTATCATCATATAAATCATAGCTTCCAAAAGCATTTAGTGTGGGTAAAAAAGTCATTTTATTTGCCATATATAATGTTTGATGAGCTTTTGAGGCGAGGAGCATTGCTTTAATATCAGATCTTTCTTTTGAAACATCTTCATTTGTTATATCAATAGGCAAAACCATTAAATTATCTGTAGGTTTTAAAACAACATCTCTAGACGAATTCATTAAATAGGATACATAGTTTGACGCATTTATAATTGCACTTTTTGCATACTGTAATTGGTTTTCTATTTCTGAAACTCTAATTTGTATGGCAAGTACATCTGCCTTTTGTAAATATCCTTGTTTAAATTTGTTTTCTGCCAAACGCATATTTTCTAGCACAGCTCTTTTTATTACTTCAAGTGTTTCTAAAACTTTATAAGATAGTTGCAGTTTCATATAAGCCTTATCTGCCTCGAAACTAATGTGTTCTTTAGTTCTTTTTGCTTGTTCAGATGTAGCTATTAATTTTGTTTTAGCAGCTTTACGTTGATAGATTCCGTCTAAATTGATAAGCGGCTGTTGTATTGCTATTGTAGTTGTATAGTTTTGTGTTTGCGACGGATTATTTAACAACGCTGGGTTAAAGTCATTTTGGGTTAAAATCTCTTGATTTAATTTTGAACCAAATGCCATTAACGGGTTTGTAGTTACAATTCCTGTGTGAGAAATAGAAATGTTTGGTAATATTACTGCATTTGATTGGCTATAATCTCCTTTCGCAGCATAAACATTTTGTTCTGATATTTTTATTGAACCGTTGTTTTCTAAAATTCTATTTAGAACCTCTGCTTTTGTAATAGGAATAATTTCTTGAGCCTCTACAAAAAAAGATGCTAAAAATGTTATCATTAAAAATCTATATTTCATTGTGGTGCTAATTTTGCACAAAAATAAAACAAATTGCTACGTTTATATGTAACCTAAGATACTGTTCCGTGCTACATTTGTTACAGAAATACGCACTGAAATAAGGTTGGTAAATAAAAAAGAGCACCTAGTTAATACTCTATAAAAATTTAAATGATGTTTTTTTTAATGAGGAAGCTTATCTCTAAAAATACCGTATAAAAATGTTCCTAAGATTGAAAAAATCAAAACAATTAGTATTGAAAAATATCCAGCTCCCAATAAGGTAAACATTGGTCCTGGGCAAGTTCCTGTGAGTGCCCACCCTAAACCAAAAATAATTCCTCCATACATGTATCTGCTAAAACTTTCATCTTTTGTACGAAAGATAATCTTTGCTCCGTAAAATGATTTTATATTAAAATGTTTTATCAATTTAACCATAATTAACCCCAGAGCAATAGCTGAGAAAATCATTCCATACATATGGAATGATTTAAATTTAAACATTTCATAAATATGAAACCATGATGCAGCTTGTGATTTAATCATGGTGATTCCAAAAAGAATTCCTATAAATAAATAAATAAGTGTTCTCATCGTTTAAAAAATTAAAGGGAATAAAAAGTAAATCATAATTAATCCGCCAACAAAAAAGCCAATAACAGCAATTAAGGATGGTAGTTGTAACTCGCTAAGTCCTGAAATTGCATGACCGGAAGTACATCCGCCAGCATATCTTGCTCCAAAACCAACTAATAAGCCTCCTACTGCTAAAAGAAATAATCCCTTTGGGTTTGAAAACACATCTAGTGCAAATAATTCCGCTGGAAGGTATTGATTTTCAACACCTTCAAAACCCAAGATTCTTAAATCTTCTATTGTTTCTGGGTTCATTGTGCCAACTAAATTATCAGTCATATAGTTTGATGCAATGAATCCTCCAATAATAGATCCTGCAACAACTAAAAGATTCCAGCGTTGCGCTTTCCAATCAAAATTAAAAAACGCAACTTTTTTTCCTGCTCCACAAGCAGCACACATGGTTCTTAAATTTGATGACATTCCAAAGTTTTTTTCCATCAAAAGAAGCAAAACCATAATTAAGGCGATAACTGGGCCTGCAATATACCAAGGCCATGGTTCGTAAATCCAGCTCATATTATTACATATTTATTTTATATAAGTTTTTTGCACATTCTATAAAGCTTTTGAAAAAAGTTATGTTTTATTTTTGGGTTTTTGTGCAATTAACTTGTTTTTTTGCACAATTCCTAATTGTTTACAAGGCTTCTTTTATTCTTTTAATATGTGTTACATTATTATACAAATTTGCATAAATATCCACTAAAACTGGCTTTGATCTACTAATGATTCCTAAAAAACTATTCACTCCTTGGTTTTTGAAATGTTATCTTCCAAATTCCTCTTACTTCATTTACATCATATCCAATTGCTTTATCATCAGGGTAAAGTTCTTTGATTGCTTTAAGAACTGCTGGATGCATTTCTCGTCTCACTGTTCCGTGACATTGCAAACAAATTCCGTCAGTAATAATTGGCGCAGAAAAGATAATCCTTTTTTCTTCTTCTTTTACAAAGGGTATCATTTTTTGCTTAGTTAAAAGCATTGTTTTAAATTTTTCTATTTGTTGTAATTCTTCTGTATTTGCTAAGTTTTTAATGTTTCTTGGCTTGTCTGAAACTCTCTTTATTGTTGCGTTTTGCACAACAGACATACTGTCTGTTAAAAAGTATGCTTTGCTATTGCAAAATGCTAAAGCAGCTAACGTTCCTTCGTTTTTTATTTTGTCCATCAGGTTTTTACCTAATGCCCTTTTTGTAGATAATGTGTACTTTTTACCAAGAGCACTATAATCTATTTCTTTATTTTTAGAGTTATTGCAAGAAACTAATCCTATAAAAACACTAATTATTAATAGCTTTTTAAACATCTTTTCTCTTTTTTAATAGTTGCGAAGTTACTTGACTAAAACACCTTGCTTTGTAACTAATGTTACAAAACTCTTTTTGGCTTATAAAAAAACACTCACAAACTTTGGTGCTTTGTACTACTTTTTAAGAAGGTAATTATTATACGTTCTCCCCTTTCATCATTTTATTCCAATATAGATAAGGCAACATGTACTTTTTTAACATCCAGAGTCTCCAATGTTCTTTAGAAGAATCTTTGATTAACATTTGTTTTAACTTTGGGTCTGGAGTGAAATTATTTTGATAATCAAATTCTGCCAAAACCATTTTTCCATAACCTGTAACCAACGGGCAAGAAGAGTAACCATTGTAGGAATTATTAGAAACAGCTTCGTTTTTTATCAAATGTAAAATATTTTCCATTACAATGGGAGCTTGCTTTCTTACGGCTGCTCCTGTTTTTGCTGTGGGTAATGCTGCAACGTCTCCTAAACTAAAAACATTAGGATACGTTTTATGCTGTAAAGAATGAATGTCTACATCTACCCATCCATCTACATTTAGCAATCCAGAACCCTGCAAAAACTTTGGAGCGATAGATGGTGGTGCAGTATGAAGCATATCAAAATGAATTCCTACCAGATCTCCTTCTTTTGAAACTTTCACATCTTTATGATTTACTTCTGATACATTATCGCCAATAGCATACCAAGCAATCTGCTTATCAGCATCAACTTTAACCAATTGATGTCCAAATCGTAAATTAATATCTTTTCTCTTATTTACTTTCATCAATGTATCTCCAACTGGTTTTACTCCAAAAATAACCCCTCCGTTGGTTGCAAAAACCACATTGGTTTTGTCTCTGATACCAGATTTTCTAAAATAATCTTCTGACATGTATAGTGCTTTTTGAGGAGCTCCTCCGCATTTAATAGGAGTTGTTGGTTGGGTAAATAATGCTGTACCGCCTTTATATTTTTTAACAACATTCCACGTGTGTTTTGAATTGGTATAATTGCTACAAACCACGCCTTTATCCCATGCTTCTTCTAACCCTGGAACTAAAGATAAATCGTATGCAATTCCAGGGGAAACCACCAAATAATCGTAAGTAATATCTCCGCTTGACTTTGTAGAAACTGTATTCTTTTCTGGGTTAAAACCTGAGGCATAATCTTTAATCCAGTTTGCATTTTTAGGAATAACAGATGCCATTGGTCTTTCGGTTTTATCATAATTAAAAGTACCTGCGCCAACTAACGTCCATGCTGGTTGATAATAATGAGTGTCGGAAGGTTCAATAATGCCAATATCTATTGTTTTATTTTTCTTGAGCATTTGTGCTGCAACCATGATTCCTGCAGTGCCTCCTCCAATAATTAATACTTGATGATGTTTGCTCATAATTAGTTCGTATTTATTGTAAATAACCTTGATAAAGTTATCTTAATTCTCTCTAAAAATAAGTAACATTTGTTACAGTTTTATTGATTATAAGTGCCTTTTTTTAGAACTTGTTTTTTTGTTTTAATCCCTACAAAATGTATAATAATAAATAAATTAGAACACTTAGTACGCTTAAATCCTTAATAAATTTTTAATAAATGCTTTGTAGAATATAATTTGTAATTTAGAATTTTATGAGAGACTTGAAAACTGATATTGGAGGAACCGACATTTATTTATTAGATCAAATTTTGAAAGAACGCTATACAGCTAATCAAATAATATTAGACGCAGGCTGTGGAAGTGGAAGAAATTTAAAATGGTTCTATAAAAATGGTGTTGAAATTTATGGTGTTGATGCTGATTCTCAAAAAATTGAAACATCTAAAATAAACTACCCTAAAAAGCTAAATAATTTTTCTGTTGAACAGATTGATAATCTCTCTTTTAAGGATGGTTTTTTTCATCATATTATTTGTAATGCTGTTCTTCATTTTGCTGTCAACGAAGATCATTTTTTTAAAATGATTTCAGAACTAATTCGTATTTTAAAACCTAATGGAAGTTTGTTTGTTCGAATAGCATCAAACATCAGCTTAGAAAAAAAAGTTCAACATTTGCAAGAAGGTGTCTATAAAATTCCTGATGGCACAAAACGTTTTCTTTTAACAAAAACACTTTTAGAAAAAATGATGAAAAAGCACTCTTTAGAGTTTATAGAGCCGCTAAAAACTGTAAATGTTAACGATAAAAGAGGCATGTCTACGCTTGTTTTAAAAAAACCACTTTTGTAACAAATGTCACAAAAGCATAACGCATGTATTAATATATTTATCCAAAATAACTATTGTTTATAAATTATGAATAGAAGAAAATTTATAAAAAAAACAGCTTTAACTTCGTTTACGGCTCTTATAGGAGCAGAAATTGTATTTGGAAACCATATGATTTCTGGTTATCAACCATTGGCTTTACAAAAACCAGATCCTTTTAAATTATTTCAGAAAGATAAACAAATGGTTATTTTAAACGATAAACCATGGAACATCGAAGCAAAAGCACATTTATTAGATGATAAAATTACTCCTAATAACTATATGTTTATTAGAAATAATGGTATAATTCCAAAAGAAATTGATATAAAAAATTGGACACTTACTATTGATGGAGAATCTGTAGTGAATAAAAAAACATATACATTAGCAGGGTTAAAATCAAAATTTAAACATCATACTTATCAGCTCACCTTAGAATGTGGAGGAAATGGAAGAAGTGAATTTACACCTCCAGCTAAAGGGAATCAATGGACTATTGGTGCCGTTTCTTGTGCTTCCTGGACAGGTATTCGTTTGAAGGATGTTTTAGAGGATGCAGGAATTAAAAATAATGCCGTATATATTGGATATCATTCTGCGGATACACATTTGAGTGGTGATCCAAAAAAAGAACCGATTTCTCGTGGTGCACCAATGATAAAGGCATTACAAGACGAAACTTTGTTAGCTTTTCAAATGAATGGAAAAGACATTCCTCTAGCACACGGATATCCATTACGGTTAGTTGCTGGCGGATGGCCTGCTTCTGTGTCAGGAAAATGGGTAGAAAGAATTAGCATCAGAAATAAAGTACATGATGGTACAAAAATGACTGGAACTGCATATAGAGTTCCTTGCAATCCTGTTGCTCCAGGAGAAAAAGTAAAAGACGAAGACATGTGTATTATTGAATCTATGCCTGTTAAATCTCTGATAACATATCCTAAATCTGGAGCACTTATCAAGAAAAAGGAAACACTCAAAATTAGGGGACATGCTTGGGCTGGAGAGTTAGAAGTTTCTAAAATGGAAACCTCAATTGATTTTGGTGTTACATGGCAAAAGTGTATAATAGAAAAACCTTCTAACAGGTTGGGTTGGCAGCATTTTTCTGCAAACATTCGTTTTCCTAAAAAGGGATATTATGAAGTGTGGGCAAGAGCTACAGATATGCTCGGAAAAACACAGCCAATGTTACTTCCTGGTTGGAATCCAAAAGGGTATTTAAATAACGCTTGTCATAGAATCGCAATAAAAGTAAAGTAACAAATGTCTGAAGAAAAGGATTTTAATGCCACTTTAAAGAAGCTTAAACGACTCGCGTATTTTGCTGGTTTTCTGTTTATCCTTGTACAAATAGGTGCGTTATTTCTTCTCTACGATCCCGAATTAACATTGCTCCGAACGGGTAAAGGTTCTATTGTCACAGAAGTAAAGCTAGATGAAGATCGTATTGAAAATGGTATACATGTTCGTACTGGTTTAATAGATGCCAAAGGGTTAATGAATGTTGTAACTAATTGCACAAATTGTCATTCTGCAAAACTTGTTATTCAAAATAGAATGAACGAAGAGCGTTGGAATGCTACCATTTTCTGGATGCAAAAAACTCAAAATCTTTGGGATTTAGGGTCAAATCAAAAAATAATAGTAGACTACCTTGTCTCGAATTATCCCGTAAAAGAAACTGGCAGACGAAGTATGTTAACAAATATTAAATGGTATGAATTGGAGAATTAGTTTTTTACTGTTTTTATTTGTTTTTGCTGCTTGTGAACATACAGAAAAAACAACTCCTAAAAAGGCTATTAATTATTTAATTGAAGTTGATGAGGTTCAGAAAATAATAAAAAACCCTTCAGTGAAAATAATCGATTTTAGAAAGCCTACTGATTATGCAAAAGAACACCTCGAAAAAGCTTTAAATATTTGGAGAACAGATATTGAAGATGGTTCTTTTCCTTATAAAGGAATGATGGCAAGCGCAAAAAAAATAGAGGCGTTATTCAGCCGTTTAGGAATAAAAACTGGAGACATGTTAGTTATTTATGATGACAAAGGGTTGGTAGATGCTACTAGACTTTGGTGGATACTTCAAAATTACGATTATACAAATGTAAAGTTGCTAAATGGCGGGCTTACAGCTTGGGAAGTTGCTAAAGGGAAAACGACAGATGCAACAGCAGCAGCAACTCTAGCTTCTAATTTTAAATTAACTAAAAACCCTTCTTTTCGTTTTCACAACTCCAAAAAAGGTGTTTTAAAAGCACTCAAAGGCAATACTTTTCTGCTAGACACAAGAACCCAAGATGAGTTTTCTGGAAAAAATCAGAAAAAAGGCGCTTTTAAAGGAGGTCGAATCCCAAATAGTATCTTAATTAATTGGGTAGAGGCAATCGATTATAACGGAACAAAAAAAATGAAATCAAAAAAAGAGTTGAGACAAATTTATGGTCGCTTACCTTTAAATAAAAATGATACCATTATTGTATATTGTCATAGTGGTGTGCGATCTGCACATACCACTTTTGTACTCACACAATTACTTGGTTATAAAAACGTAACAAATTATGACGGTTCATGGACAGAGTGGAGCTATTTTGATGAGCTTCCTTTTGTGAAAGATAGTCTAACTACAAAATTTTAATACAATGAAAAAATATTTTGAAATTTTCACAAACACAGTAACAGAAATGGCAAATTATCAATGGAGACAAATTATATTTGATGTTCCATGGGATGAAAACTGGTTCTGGGGACTAACAATTATCTCATTATCAGTTTGGGGATTAGAATTATTATTTCCTTGGAGAAAAAACCAATCAATTATCAGAAAAGATTTTTGGTTAGATAGTCTTTATATGTATCTTAATTTTTTTGTTTTCCAAATAGGTTTGTTTGGTTTATATAAAATATTTGGTAATATATTCAATAGTTTTGGGATCACATCTACATCTTTTGTGCTGATTGAAAAAGCTGTACTGCCTGCATGGGCATTTATTCTAATTTTCTTTATTCTTAATGATTTTGTTCAATGGGTCACACATGTGTTGTTACACAGATTTGAGTTCTTATGGCGTTTTCACAAGGTACATCATTCAGTAAAAGAAATGGGCTTTGCGGCTCACTTACGTTACCATTGGATGGAAAATGTTTTATACAAACCTTTTAAAACATTAGTAGTTATGATTTTGGTTGGTGCAGAACCTGATCAAGCATTCTTTATTCATTTCTTTGCAGTTTTAATTGGGCATTTAAACCATGCCAATGTTAGAAATACTTGGGGCCCTTTAAAGTACGTTTTTAACAATTCTGTAATGCATTTATACCATCATATTAAAACGTTACCAGAAGGAAGAACAAACGGAATTAATTTTGGGATTAGTTTAAGTATTTGGGATTATATCTTTAAAACCAATTATGTTCCTGAAAAAAGCGGGACAATAGAATTAGGTTTTCCAGATGATAATGAATTTCCTAAAGGGTTTGTTGGGCAGTTATTTACAGGTTTTACAAAGAAATAAGAACCTGTTTATTAAATAATTATTTAATTTTTCTGAGATCAGGGAGTTGTTTTTTTGGTTAAAATGATAAACAATTCATTGCCCTTTCTATTATCTATAGAATTATAACAAGGCTCAAAAGTTTTAATTGTAAATATTGATTGAAAGTAATTGATATATTCTTCTTTATTTCCACCAAAAGGAGGTCGATTTCTATAGAGTGGAATATTAAAAAGCACGCCTACTAATTTTCCGTTTTTGTTTAGTAACGCTTCCATTTTTTGCGCGTAGGTAGCTCTTAAATTTGGGTCTAATGCGCAAAAAAAAGTCTGTTCAATAATTAGGTCAAAAGTTTCCTCTAAATCAAAAAAATTTTGATGATAAAGGTGTGTTAAAGGAAATGATGGAACCCGGTTTATTAAATTTTGTAATGCTTTTTTAGAAAGGTCAACAACAAATATGTTCTTGAACCCTTTGTTATGAAGGTATTCCGCTTCATAAGAATTTCCTCCACCAGGAATCAAAATTTTAAGATTCTTGTCTTTAAGTTGATCTATGTATGTTTTTAACGGAGTGGAAACAAAGCCAATATCCCAACCTGTTTCTTTTTTTTTGTATCGATAATCCCAAAACTCTTCTGATAAGTTCATGAACAATTACTTTGTTTTTTTTATGGTACAGATAACATACGGATTTGCTTTAGCGAGAACCTGATTTAAATTTTCTTTAATCGAATAAACAACCGTAGCATTTTCTATATTAACAAAAAGACCGTCGTGTTGTTTCTTTCTGTAATTTTTGTGATGCTATTATTGTACTCCTTTTATTGTTCTTTCCATTGTTTCCATCCTCCAGAAAAATTATAAACTTTACTAAAACCTTCATCAATCAATATTTTTGCAGCCCTTCCACTTCTTCCTCCTGATTGGCAATAAATATAAATCGGTTTGTTTTTGTTTAATGTATTTATTTGTTTCATAAACTTTTCTATATCAGAAAAATTCATTTGGATAGCATCATCTATAAAACCAGCCTTGTACTCTTTGTCTGTTCTAAGATCTATAAGTTGTACCTCTTTTCCTATCACAGTTTCTTTTAATTGATTAATATCAATGATTACAGCTTTTTTGTCGTTTTGCGCCTTGCAAGAAAACAAGGAAACGAAAAGAAGTAGCGTGAAAATTTTTTTAAACATTATCGTTAAATTAAAAGGTTAATAACTCGTTTCTTTTTGGGTTTTTTTAAGCAATTAAATATACTATAAATTTATCATTCATTCCATTTTTCTTCAAAAAAGCATCCGCTTTAACGGTTTAATTTTTTTCTTACATAGAAACCAAATTTCCTTTCCACGTTAACATTCCTCCGATAAGATTGTATGTTTTAACAAACCCTAAAGATTCCATAATATGACAAGCTTGTCCACTTCTATTACCACTTCTACAATAAATATAATACGTCTTGTTTTTGTCTAATTTATTAATTTCTGATAGAAATAAATCAGGTTGTAAAAAATCTATTATTATTGCGTTTTCAACAATTCCTGTATTACATTCACCTGCTGTTCTTGTATCAAGAATTGTATAATTGTTGTCTTTTGAAATTAAAGAATTCCATTCTTCTTGTGTAATGTTTTTCATGTGTTTTAAAGTGTTGATGGACAAACATAGTCTGTTAAAGGTGTTCCTACTTCTTTAATTGCGGCAAACCCACCTGCAACATCTATAAGGTTATGAATTCCTCTACTTTTTAATATCGATGAGGCAATCATCGATCTATATCCTCCTTGACAGTGAACGTAAAATGTGTTGTCAGACGGAAATTTTGAAAAATTATTTGCAAGTGTGCTTAAACATATATGCGTTGCATCTACAATATGTTCAGAAAGATATTCATTTTCTTTTCTTACATCAAAAACAGGAACGTGTTGTTCTTCAATCGCTTTTTTGAACTCAATTGCATAAATAGTTGTTACCATATCTGTTTCTTTTCCTGAATTTTTCCAAGAATCAAAACCGCCTTCTAAATATCCAATGGTGTTGTCAAAACCAATTCTAGAAAGTCTTGTTAAAGCTTCTTCTTCTCTTCCTACTGGAGCAACTAATAAAATAGCTTGTTTAACATCTGCAACTAAAGCACCAACCCAAGGAGCAAAATCGCCATCTAAACCGATAAAAATAGACCTAGGAATATGTCCCTTTGCATAATTTTCTTGGTCACGAACATCTAAAATAATTGCATCCGTTTCATTTGCTACAATTTCAAATTCTATTGGAGATAATGGTTTTTGAGATTTTTCCATTACGGTATCAAAAGACTCATATCCATTAATATTCATCAAAACATTGGCAGGAAAATATGCCGGCGGAGCCCCTAAACCAGTTAAAAGTTCTTTCTTAAATTCTTCTTTAGTCATATCTGGACGTAAAGCATAGTTTGTTTTTTTCTGATTTCCTAATGTATCCGTAGTTTCGCTGCTCATGTTTTTTCCACACGCAGAACCTGCTCCGTGATTTGGATACACAATTAGATTGTCTGATAAAGGCATAATTTTATTCCGTAATGAGTCAAATAAATACCCTGCTAATTTATCTTCTGTTAAATCTGAAACAAGGTGTTGTGCTAAGTCTGGTCTACCAACATCTCCAATAAATAACGTATCTCCTGTTACAATTCCGTGCTCTTCTCCTTTTTCGTCAATTAATAAATAAGTCGTACTTTCCATGGTGTGCCCTGGAGTATGCATGACTTTAATTTTATAGTCTCCTACTTCAAAAACTTGATTGTCTTCTGCAACAATGACTTCATAACCAGGTTTTGCTGTAGGTCCAAAAATAATTTTTCCTCCTGTTTTCTTTGCTAAATCAATATGACCGCTAACAAAATCTGCATGAAAATGAGTTTCAAAAATATATTTAATTTTTGCATTGTCTTTCTCTGCACGATCTATATAAGGTTGCACTTCTCTTAATGGGTCAATTATTACTGACTCTCCATTGCTCTCTATATAATAAGCTGCATGTGCTAAACATCCTGTATAAATTTGTTCGATTTTCATAATCTGCTGTATTTAATTTTAATCCTATTCAAAAATATGCTTTGCTAATAAGCTTTTTGTAACACTCGTCGTTACATTTATTGTTTTACAAAAAATTCCATATAAAAAATAAAGGCTGCCATTACAAAGATAAAGTAACCAAAAGCTTTTTTTAATTTTTTACCATCGATAAAGTTACTTAAATAACTTCCAATAAAAATTCCTATAAAAGAAAGTCCTGTAAAAAATCCTAAAAAACCCCAATCTATCTCCATTGTTAATGCATCTCCAAAAAAGAAGCCTATTAACGATTTAAATGCAATGATAATTAAGGAAGTACCAACCGCTACTTTCATTTCTACATTAGCTAATATCACTAACGCAGGGATAATTAAAAATCCTCCTCCTGCACCAATCATTCCAGTAATTGCGCCAATAATAAGCCCTTCTGCTAAAATAAGCGGATAATTATAGCGCACTTTTTTGTTTTTATTTTGTGTATTCTCTTTTCTTTCTTTTAACATTGATATTGCTGCTGGGACCATCAATACGGCAAATAACCCAAACATGGACATTCTTCTGGTAAACTCAAAATTTTCTATGGTAAACAATACTTCGGGTAATGCAGGAATCACATAATGTCTTACAGCAGTAACCCCAATAACGGCTGGTATTCCAAAAACAAAAGCCGTACGCCAATCAACATAACCTTTAAAGTGTTGTTTTAAACCTCCTACTAAAGCACTTGCTCCAACAATAAACAATGAATAAGCTGTAGCTACCTTTTCGTTGACAGAAAATAAATACGCTAAAACAGGAACTGCTAATATAGAGCCACCGCCACCAATGAGTCCAAGGGAAACTCCAATAACTAGAGCGCTCAAATATCCTAAAATTTCAATTGCCTCCATAAATGTGTGGTTTTTCAGATGCGGCTAAATTAATTCTAGATCAACTAGCCTACAGTAACATTGGTTACAAATAAATTAAATGTTCTTGACAATGATATGGTTTCTATGTAATTCTATTTCTTTAAGGTTTTCTAGTTTTTTTAACAACCTAGAAATCACAACTCTAGAAGTATTTAGATCATTTGCTATTTCTTGATGTGTTGTATGAATAACATCATTATGGTTTACCATCGCTTTATTTTTTAAGTGCTTTAATAACCGTTCATCCATATTATGAAAAGCGATTGTGTCAACAGCTTCAAGCATTTCTTTAAACCGATCATTGTAACTTTGCAAAATAAAGTTTTGCCAGCTCTTGTATTTTCCCATCCATTCATCCATTTTTTGGACAGGAATCATTAAAAATAAAGTGTCTGTTTCAGCAATTGCTCTGATTTCGCTTTTCGATTGGCCCAAACAACACGTTAAGGTCATAGCACATGTATCTCCTTTTTCTAAAAAATATAAAAGCAACTCATTTCCTTCAGGGTCTTCTCTTAATATTTTTATGGCTCCATTAAGAATTAATGGCATAAATTTAATGTAATTGCCTATGCCAATAATTTCATATCCTTCAGAAACCTCTTTCTGAATACCAAATTCTCTAATTTCATTTAATAGTTCTTTTTCAAAAATGTGATCAAAATTAAAATTAAGGTTTGTTTGCATTTGCTAGATTTTAATGTCATAAAAGTACAACTATTTAATAAAAGAAAGTGGTACATTGCATATTCAAAGAACGTTTCTTTTAATTTGTAAAAACCTTATTTAATCTCTTTGTATTGAAATTTTCTAAAAACACGAATACAGCACTTTTTTTTTCTTCAATTAATGATGTTTCTAAGGCGATATGGAAAGAGCTAGAATGTAACGATAATCTATATTTTCATCCACAATATCTGTCTGCATTAGAGAAAAACAATCCACAAATTACCTTTTCTTATATTACTTTACTTGATAACAATAAAAAACCTATTGCTTTTGCTAGCATCCAAATTATTAAGCTACCAATTGCGGCACTAAACAGTTCGCTTAATAATAGATTAAACGATTTAAAATATTTGGGGAAAAGTTTTCGGATTTTCCCAAAACTGAAACCAATACAGTTACTTGTCTGTGGAAATACTTTTGTGAGTGGTGAACATGGCATATTCATAAAACAAGGGCAAGACAAACAAACGGTAATAAAACGTTTGGCGAAAACAATTACACAAATGGTAAACTCTAATCAAATTCTTAAAAAAAACACTTCTGTTTTTTTGTTGAAAGATTTTATAAAAGAGTCGCTTAAAGCAACAGATGGGTTGCATGATTTAAATTATTATTCTTTTAATGTAGAGCCAAACATGATGTTGTCTATTTCTGAAAACTGGCACACTTTTGACGATTATTTAAATGCAATGAAAACCAAATATCGTGTAAAAGCAAAACGTGCTTTGCAGTTAAGTTCTGATCTGGTTATTAAAAAGACAACGCTTAAAAACATTCAAAAACTCTTACCAGAAATAACCAACCTTTACCAAACAGTTTCTTCAAAGGCAAATTTTAATTTGGGTGATTTTAATCTCGAAACATATATTTCTTTAAAAGAAAATCTAGGGGACAACTATTTTTTACACACCTATTGGTTTCGTAAAAAAATGGTAGGTTTTATATCAGGAATTATAAACTCTACAGACTTAGACGCTCACTTTGTTGGAATTGATTATTCTGTTAATAAAGAATTAGCCATTTACCAACGAATGTTGTACGATTATGTCCAAATAGCAATTGAAAGGGGTGTTAATACTGTTAATTTTGGGAGAACCGCCAGTGAAATTAAAAGCTCTATTGGAGCTATACCACAAAATTTAACTTGTTATATTCGGCATAAAAAATCAATTACCAATCAGTTTTTAAAACCGTTTTTAAAACATATTGAACCGACACCTTTTAAACAAAAACATCCATTTAAAAATGTCCTAATAAAAAAATAAATGAAATCTGTACAAGACCTAGTTTCTGTTTTATCCTTAAAAGAAGTTTCCGAAAATAAATTCATCGGCGTAAGCAAATCCATAGGAAGCCCTATTGTTTTTGGTGGACAAGTGTTGGCTCAAGCGTTAAATGCTGCTTACAAAAGCGTAACAAATAAACGAGTTTTACACTCATTACACGCGTATTTTTTAGAGCCCGGAAATCTAAATTTACCGATTACATATGTGGTTACTGTCATGAGAAACGGCGGCAGCTTCTCAACAAGAAGAGTTACTGCAAAGCAAGGAGATAAAACCATTTTTATTTTAGCTGCCTCTTTTCATAAAATAGAATCTGGACACGAACATCAAATTGATTTTCAAAAAAAAATTAAACAACCGGAAGAACTTATAAACTGGGAAGAAATGGTTGTTAAATATGGTGATTTCTTGCCTATAAGTATGAAAGCTTTTTTAAGTATTGACAGGCCAATTGAATTTAAACCTGTGACTATTGTAAGTCCTTTAAATAAAAAAGATTTAGCGCCAATATCTGAAGTTTGGTTTCGAGTAAAAGGAAAGGCGACAAACATTGATTTGCCTTTAAAACAACAAATTTTAACGTATATTTCTGACTATACTGTACTGGCTCCAACCTTATATCCGAATGCTAGTAAAGCGAATTATGGAAATACTCAAATAGCAAGCCTAGATCATTCTATGTGGTTTTTTAGAGATTTTGATTTAAGTGATTGGATGTTATATTCTGTAGAATCTCCTAGTGCTTTTGGTGCAAGAGGGTTTGCAAGAGGAAATATTTATACTCGAAGCGGCATTTTAATAGCTTCTGTTGCCCAAGAAGGCTTAATGCGACCTGTAAAAAAATAATTTAAAATTTTGCATTAATTGCAACAGAAAAATTTCTTCCTGGAGCAGAAATTCCGGAAGCAAATTCTTTATAATGCTCGTCAAAAACATTACTTAATATTCCTCGTATAGTAAGGTTTCTGTTTAGTTTATAACTGCTGTTTAACCCAAAAGTCATCCAACTTGGAGTTCCAAAATATTTATCCAAATCATTAATAGCCGATTCATTAATTATAGGCGTTTGTGTATAGTTGTCAATTCCTTCAGAAAGATTATAATTTTTCATTTTTTTTCTAGAATTAAATTGAACATTTGCAGAGAGTTCTAGTTGATTTTGCTGATAACTTATTTCAAACCTTCCAAAAAGTGGAGGAATTGAAGATAAAGGTTCTTTGGTATCTATTGCTCTTCCTTTGGTGTACGTTATAGATCCCGAAGTTTTCCAATTGTCATGTAATTTACCTCCATAACTTGCCGTAAAACCTGTAATATAAGCTTTCTTTCTGTTTACGTTTGACACGATGTTTCCAACCTCACCATCGTATAATATTGTTGCATTGCCATTTAGCGAAAAAGCTTCTCTTGTAATATAATTATCTAATAATGTGTAATACATATTAAATTCGATTCCAAAAGTTCTGTTGTTAAAATATTTTTTAATTCCAATTTCTGCATTGTAAGCAAACTCTGGTTTTAGATTGATATTTGGCACAGTTACATCTCCGTTTTTTTCTCTTACTTTTCCTACATCGTCAATATTTGGAGAACGAAACCCTGAAGAAACTACACTATTAATTTGCCAATTAATATTCGGTTTATATACATAACCTATTGTTGCTGTTAATGCTGTGTTCTTTAAAAAAATATTTGTTTTTGGTAATACAATAAAGGTTTGGTCCTTCCAAACCGCAGACAAACGGGTATTGGTTAATCGAACCCCTGTGTTTAATGTTGCTTTTTTATTTATATCTTGTCTATAGTCTGTATATAAAGCAGTACTTGTATAACTACTTCCTCCATCTGGAAAACGGGATTGCACTTTAAAATCTCCCAAAAACCCGGTTACCTTATCTCCAGAAACACGTATTTTTTTTCCTTCAGAAACAGAGGTTACGTCGTTATAAGCGACTTCAAAACCATAAGAAAAATTTCTATTCTTTCTGGTAGTTAACGGAACCGTAAAATCTCCATTAACACTAAAAATATCAACTTCTTCGTTTCTATACATCCTGTCTAGACTTCCAAACTTTCTTTGAACTCTAGATTCTTTTATGTTCTGATAAGAAAAAGTAAACGTTCCTTTTTCTAACCATTCTTTATTTGGGTTAATAGCAATTTGTGAAGAGGCTAAAAAACGTTCTTGTGGTCCGTAATACCATTCTGCAAATTTTAGCACGCTAGATTTTAGCTCTGTTAATTTATCAAATCTCGGAATATTTGAAGAAGTAGAGTACTGTAAATTAATTGTTAAATCTGTTTTTTTAGATAGCGGAATGTAAAATTTTTGCAATAAATCTGTTTGATCAAAACCTGTGTTTCTTTGAATATTTGGATTTGAGTTTACTGTTGGGAATTCATTATAATTTGAATTAATGTTTTCAGAATAAAAAGGCACTTTTCCCCAGTCAGAAAAACCATGTGATCGGTTTTTTCCCATAATCAAATCACCGAAAGAACTGTAAGAAACACTTGTTAAAGATGCCCATTTTTGAAACCGAAGTTCAGCAGATGCTGTGGTAGTTATCTCTTGATTTACAGTTCCAAATCTTGAAAAAAACTCACTTTTTATAACATTTACTTCAGAGGTTTTTGGTGTTTTTGTATAATAATGAATAACCCCTCCCAACGCATCTGATCCATAAATGACTGATGATGGCCCAAAAACAATTTCTGTTCGCTCTAATAAAGACGGAGAAACTGTAATTGAGTTTTGCAAATGTCCTTTTCTATAAATAGCATTGTTTAATCGCACTCCATCTACAACTAATAAAACCCGATTTGATTCCATTCCTCGAAGAACAGGGCTTCCTCCTCCAAATTGTGATTTTTGAACCTTAATTCCAGGAACAATCGCTAATAAATCTGCAGACGTTTGAGGTGAGTTCTTTTGAATTTCTTTTTTTGTTAAGGCAATGATTTGTTCTGCTATTCGAGTAGATTTTTCTTTCTTTTTAAAAACAGATAAAATTACCTCATCTAAATGTTCTGTTTCTTTTGTCAATAAAATCTTATATCCTTTTTCGCTTAATTGATTTTTATAAACCTCATATTTCACATAAGAAACATGAGAAATAAATAATCGCTCCGTTTTTCCAAATTCAGATAAATCCGCCAACCCTTTTTCATCTGTTATTACCGAAACAGTTCTTTCTAAATTGTAAATTGCCACCCCTTTAATTGGCGTAGCTGTTTCATCGTCTAAAATTATTACTTTTTGACTAAAACTTGAGATGCTAATTGCAATAAAAAAAAGTAAAAATGTTTTCTTCATCAACTAAAAACTGTTTCTAAAACACTTAATGATTTAGGGTTTCTAAACCCGCCCAAATGTAATTCAAAATAACGGATTATTATCTTTAATACTTGCTGTCGTTCGTTTTTATTAAAAAGCGTTTTTTCTATGCTATCAAAATTTATGCCTATCAACTTCTTAAACTGAATTAATTTGCTTCCAGAAATTACATTTTTATCTGAAGATGGCCACGTAAAGTTCCCTTCTAAAAGATGAAACCCTTCTTTGTCAAAATTTGAAACATCCGGATAAAACCCTAAATGTCGCGTTAAATTTAATAAAAAAAGTAAATGGAAATTAGAAATTTCATCATTTGTATCTAACCAAATAAAAGCGTTTTCTAAATAGGAATACAGCAACTTATTTTCTTCTTCTTCTTGAATAGAATTGCTTAAAATTTCAGATAAAAACAATACTATTGTTTGTTTAAAAATATTTGCATAAATATTTTTATACGGATGAACAACATGTGCTTCTTTGATGCTGTTTAGAACTCCTTTCGAGTTATGATTTGCTTCTATTCTTAATTGTGTTAGTGGTTGAAAATAAGCGGCTTTTAATTTTCCTCTTTTAGCACTTAAAACCCCTTTTATCAAATAGTTTTTTAATCCTTCTTTTAGAGTAAAACATCGTACAATTAAGGTTGTGTCACCGTATTTAATTGCGCTTAAAACTATTGCCTTAGTATTTACGATTGCCATTAGTTAACAATTGCTATTTTAGTGGTTGCTGTTTCTGAAGCGTCTTCATTTGTCATCAAAACAATATAAATTCCAGAAGCTACTTTGCTGCCCGCTAAATTTCTTTTGTTCCAAACAACTTTTCCTCCCTGAATTTCTTGTCCCTCAACAACATTTGTTTCGTAAACTAAGTTTCCTGAAACATCTAGTATTTTTACATTTGTACCCTTAGGAAGGTGGGTTCCGTTTCTTCCATCAATTGTAATCGTTTCATGATTTTTTAACGCAGGGTTTGGATACGCATATATTTTTCCTAACGACTCTCCAAATGTTACAACATTGCTATTATAAGCTACAATCCCTTTATCAGTTGCAAAAAAAACTTTCCCTGTGGAAGTGTCTATGCTTATTTTTAAAATTTTGTTTGACGGCAAAGGAGAGTTGTCTTTGTTAAATTGAGCCAATGTTCTTTGCCCGTTCGGATTTGTATAAACAACACCTCCGTTATCTGTTCCAAACCATTTGTTATCTGCGCCATCTACTGCAATTGTATTTATTGTTTGGTCTCCTAATAATTTTTTAGGAATTCCATCATCTAAAATAATAACTGGTTCTGCATCAAAAATCGTAGCGTCAAAAATTCCACTTGCATTATTGTAAACAACCATTCCTAATTGAGTTCCAATCCAAATTCTATTATTTCTATCAACAGCTATGGTTCTAACATTTGCATGCGGTAAACTTCCTTTAGTTGCCGCTGTGGTTAGTACTTGTTTTCTAGATCCTGTTTCATTATAAACATATGCTCCATTTCTTCTTGTTCCAATCCATACGCTATTAGCTTTATCTACAATTAAAGTATTTGTTTCTTCTGCTTTATTTGTTTGTAGATTTCTTAAGTCAACGCTTTCCCAAGAATTGTTTGGAGATAATTTTTTTAATTTTTCTTTCCCTAGCGCATCCGCTACCCATATGTTTCCTAAAGCATCAAATGTAACTCCACTAATTCTAGTTGTTATTCGAAAGGGGTCGTTTGGAAACAAATCTTCTAACGGACTGTTTTTAGAAGAATAAAACGCAACAATTTGATTATCTACAACCTCTGCCAATCCTCCACCAGAAAAAAAATTTCCAGTACTTGTGTCCGAAAAAGAACTAATAAAAATTCTATTTTCTTGATTTGGATCTATCGCTATATCCACCATATTAAGTACAGGTAAGCCGGTGTTAAATACTGTGTTTATCCAATTCTCTCCGTTATAATGGCTATATCCTTGTTTTATTCCTTGAGGTACATACGCAGAACTATATCCGCCATATACAACCCAAACCGAGTTTTTTTGTGAAGCAATTGAAAAAACGTTGTTAGAAAGTGGTCCATCTGGGTGGATTTCTGTCACGTTTTGGAGGTTCAAAAAAGGTACGGCTAGAATTCCGTATTCTTTAGTGCCAAGAAAAACCGTATTCTCTACTGAAAAAACAGTGTTTAAATTATAATCATATTGAGCAGATGCACTATTTACTACTACTTCCGTTAAATTATTGTTTAAAACAATTGCTGATTTTTGAAATGCAATCGACAAAAACTGTGTGGTGCTTTTTAAATCAACAATTTGATTCGGATATGTTTTTTCTAGAAACAATCCTCCTCCATTAACTCTAAATAGTTCATTTCCTTTACTCCCATAAATAGCATTGTTAAATTGAATAAGAGACGTGTAATTTCCTACAGAGAGTACGTTCCAATTGTTAGAATCAATTAAATTTGGGTTTGTGATGTCTCCTACAAAGAACCCTTGCTCTGTAGCCGCATAAATTTTATTGTTAAAAACAGTTGTTTTATAGATTTTTGCTGCCGTTGATGCTGGACCTATGAAGTAAGTATCTCCAAACTCTAATTTATCAATATCATATACTACAATTGCAAAAGGGGTAGAAATGTATAACAGGTTGTTATATTCGCTAATGTGATTGATTGCTTTTTCTCCAGATTGATTAAAGTTAACAATGTCTGCAGAAATTGTAATTATTCCGTCTTCGTCTAACACCTCTATTAAGCCGTTTTCGTAACCTATCACAAGCCGTTTCTTTGAAGAATTATAATGAATGGCAGAAGTTGATCCACCAGAAAACCCTTCTACAGAAGAAAGTTTTTGAACCTCTTGGGTTGTAGTGTTATAAATAAAAACAGCATTGTCTGTAATGGCATAAATACGGTCGTTAACCTTTATAAAGTCCTTTACATTATTGTACGAATAAAAATCTTCCCATCGGTCGCTAAAATTTGTTTGAGCAATCAAAAACAATGGAAATAACAATAAAAAAAACAAGATATTTCTTTTCATTATATATAAGATAAGACTCTCAAAGGTATTTAATAATTGTAACAATAACGATAAAAAACAATACATTAGTACAAAATTCTAAACAGATGTTATGTGCGTTGAAATTGAAAGAAAATTTTTAGTTAAAAACAATAACTACAAAACAGAGGCTTTTCAAAAAAGCTTAATAAAGCAAGGTTTTTTAAACACGAATAAAGAACGAACGGTTCGAGTAAGAATTATTGACGAAAAAGGTTTTTTAACTATCAAGGGAAAATCTAACAAACAAGGTACGGTTCGGTTTGAATGGGAGAAAGAAATTTCTTTTGAAGAAGCTGCATCTTTAATGCTCTTAACAGAAGAAGAACGCATAGAAAAAAATCGTTATTTTATTAAAAAAGGAAATCATGTTTTTGAAATTGATGAGTTTTTAGGGAATAATACTGGGCTTGTGGTTGCCGAAATCGAATTAACTACAGAAAATGAGTTTTTTGAAAAACCAAATTGGCTGGGTAAAGAAGTTACAGGTGTTATTACTTATTACAACTCTTCATTAAGTAAACATCCTTTTAAAAACTGGGTATAAAAAACCTCGAACTAAAAGTTCGAGGAATTTTAATAAATCTACCCCTAAATAAGATTTATTTATATTAAAAGCTTTGTTATACAAAACTTTCAAGTTAACAAATGTAAATTCTTTTTTATTGATTTGCAAGTAATTACACATTATTTAAGAAAAAAATAATTTACCCGCTCTTTAATCACATTTGTAGCCTATATAAAAGAGTTTGTATGGCTTATAAATTGTAATACACCGATAAAAAGTGTGATGCACTTCCTAAAAGAACAAAAACGTGAAAAATAGCATGATTATAAGGAATCTTTTTTATGGAGTATAAAATTGCTCCGACGGTATAAAAAACGCCACCTACAAAAAGCCATTGTAACCCTTCTGTTGATAAATTTTCTAGCAATGGGTTTATTGCAAATACAATTTGCCAACCCATTAATACATATAATATTGTTGAAAGCTTATCAAATCTTCCGGTAAAAAAAAGCTTTAAAATAATTCCTGATAAGGCAAAAAACCATGTAAGCCCAAAAATAATCCAACCTATATTTCCTTCTAAAGTAATTATAGTAAACGGAGTATACGTTCCTGCAATAAGTACATAAATTGCAGCATGATCAAAAATGTTTAACCGTCTTCTTAATGATGGCTTTTTAGATTTATGATAAAAAGTTGATGCCGAGTATAAAATAATCATACTTAATCCGTAAATAATAAAGCTTGCAGGTTTCCAAAAACCATCAAAAGTTGTTGATTTTAAAATTAAAAAAGGGAATGCAATAATGCTTAACAACAACCCAAAAGCATGAGTTGCAATGTTTAATTTTTCTTCTTTATCGCTGTATTTATGGTTTAACTCGCTCATTTTCTTTTCTATTTGTGTCCTTCATATACATATTATCATTAATTAAATCTTTGTATATAACATCAAACGTTTGTTGTTTTAAGTTTTCAACAACCTCTGGATTTAAATTTTTTGTTTCAATTAACTGATGTTGTTTTACTCTAAGTTTTCCTGGTCTTCCTTTAAACAAATCCCAAGAAAATAAGCGCTTGCAATCAAAATATGTTGCAGGCACAATTGGAATTTGAAATTCAATTGCCAAGCTAAAAGCACCGTTTTTAAATGGGCTTAAAATGATTTCTTCTGTAGGAACCATTCCCTCTGGAAAAATCCCCATACTAGTTCCGTTTTGCAATCGCTTTTTTGCCATTTCAAATACGCGCTTCCGGCTTTTTGGATTACTCCTATCAACCATAATAACAACTTTTTTATAAAAAAATCCAAAAATCGGGATTTTTTCCAACTCCTTTTTTCCGACAAAAACAATCGGGTTTTTTGACATCGAAATTAAAATAAATGGATCTAACATTGAAGCATGATTAGCGCAAAACATATAGCTTTTTTCTCTGTCTATTTCTTCTAGAATTTTTTTATCAATATAAAACCCCATTCCAAAAATTAAAATTTTTGCCCAAGCTCTAATTAGTTTCCAAAAAATTGAGTAAAACTTTTCATCTGATGTTAGCACTACTAAAAAAGGAAACATCAGTAAAATAGTACTACTAATTAATACGTAAAACCACACTCGCCAAAGAATTCGAAATATATTTTTAACCATCTTCATACTTGTCAAATGTAGTAATTTCTATTCTTTTTAGGTTTTCTTCTTTAAAGCTGTATTTTTGTAAAGAAAATGGGCTTCTTAAACGCTCTAGAATTAAATTTATTTCAAATAAACCGTATTAAATGTCAAGAATATTAACTGGTGTACAGAGTACAGGAACACCTCATTTAGGAAATTTATTAGGAGCTATTTTACCGGCAATCGAAATGGCAAACGATCCCAAAAATGATGCTTTTTTGTTTATTGCTGACATGCATTCTTTGACTCAAATTAAAGACGGCAAACAATTAAAAAACAACACTTATAGCACTGCTGCAACTTGGCTTGCTTGTGGTTTAAATATTAATCAATCTGTTTTTTATAGACAAAGTGACGTGTCTGAAGTTACAGAGTTGGCTTGGTATTTAAGTTGTTTTTTTCCGTATCAACGGCTAACATTAGCACACAGTTTTAAGGATAAAGCCGATCGTTTAGGTGATGTAAATAGCGGTTTATTTACATATCCAATGTTAATGGCTGCTGATATATTATTGTATGATGCAGAAATTGTTCCTGTTGGTAAAGACCAGTTACAACATTTAGAAATGAGTAGAGATGTAGCTAATCGGTTTAATAATATCGTTGGCAAAACCTTAGTTTCTCCTCAAGCAAAAATTCAAGAAGAAACAAAATTGGTTCCAGGAACAGACGGAGAAAAAATGAGTAAATCTCGTAACAACTATATCAATATTTTTCTTCCAGATAAAAAGCTTCGTAAACAAATTATGGGAATTAAAACGGAAAGCATTGCGCTTGAAGATCCTAAAAACCCAGACACAGACAATGTTTTTGCTTTGTACAAATTATTAGCAAGCGAAAGACAAATTGCTCAGATGCGTGTGAATTACGAAGGAGGAA
>Ga0316205_10001342_pt1 | contig 32121 bp, 29 predicted proteins | sample 3monthpyrite_MG_FD_204941 | JGI IMG/M metagenome (GOLD analysis project Ga0316205, IMG submission 204941) | Microbial mat bacterial communities from mineral coupon in-situ incubated in ocean water Damariscotta River, Maine, United States -... | ecosystem: Environmental > Aquatic > Marine >...
TACATGATAAACTTGCTTGGTTTGAGCCATCAGGTGCAAAGCCGTTAGCGTATCCAGTTTCAAATTAATAAAAAAAAGATTATTAAAATAAAATGACTTTCGATCCTATGAAAGATTTGTTGACGGCTCAATCATCTAAGCCATCGAATCTTTTACCAATAGATATGCATTCGTTGACACCTTTTCAGCGCGCCTTGATTACGATTGATGGAACCGTTACTAAGTTTATTGAAGCGTATACAATGGAATCAGTTCGTGTGAGCTGCTTAAGTCAATCCGAGAAAATACTAGATTTTGAACATAGTTGGTTAGATCTAGATAAAAGTAGTCCAGTAACTATCCGTGAGGTTTTTTTACAAGGCGAACAGAGTGAAAAAATTTATGCTTATGCAGTAACGCTCATTGCGCCTGACGCATTGGATTCATCTGTCAGTGATGGATTAAAAGTTGAAGGTGGAAGTATCGGACGCTTATTACAAAATAATAAAATGGAAACCTACCGTGAAGTACTATGGTATGGAAGGCAACGTTTAAATAAATTACCTAAAACATTAGCTAAGTTAAACGGTACCGATTTTTTGAGTCGTACCTATCGCATCATATCCGAAGGGAAACCGTTAATGTTAATTAACGAAAATTTTCCTTTATTATCGAGCATAGATTAAATGTTCATCTTAAGAAATTTATAAAATGGGCACATTCATACGTTACGAAAAAAAACCACATACTAAGCGAAATGATAAGCAGAATATTCGACGTATGCTGCCTTTCGTATGGGAGTATAAAGGACGTGTTTTATTTGCGTTAGCTTGCTTAGTCGGTTCAAAGTTAGCAATGGTTGGTGTACCATTTGTTCTAAAAGATATTGTCGATACTCTTGATACCCAAGTCGACGCTAAATTGTTATATCTCCCTTTAAGTCTACTCTTAGCTTATGGCGCACTGCGTTTGGCGGGTAATTTATTTAATGAATTACGCGATGCACTTTTTGCACGTGTTCGTTATCGCGCTATTCGTCGGGTTTCAACCCGTGTTCTTAAACATCTTCATTTTTTATCCTTAAGCTATCATTTAGAACGCAAAACGGGTGGTATAAGTCGAGACTTAGATCGCGGTACTCGTAGTATTAGCACGATTTTAAATTATTTAATTTTTAACATTATTCCAACATTGGCGGAATTTTCACTTGTCGCGATTATCTTATTAACAAAATACGATATTCAATTCACTATTGCCGTTTTTAGTACCGTTGTCCTCTATATAGGCTTTACACTTTGGGTAACTGAATGGCGGATGCATTATCGACACGAAATGAATGGGTTAGATTCTGAGGCAAATAGTCACGCGGTAGACAGTTTGCTTAACTACGAAACGGTTAAATATTTCACAAATGAAGAATACGAACTTAAGCGATACGATAAAACCTTAGAAGGTTGGGAAGAAGCTGCAGTTAAAAGTCAAACATCAATGTCACTTCTAAACTTTGGTCAAGGCAGTATCATAACCATAGGTGTCACTATTATTATGGTCTTTGCTGCGCAAGGCGTGGTAGATGGAAAGCTAAGCTTAGGCGATCTCGTCTTAGTTAATGCTTTAATGTTACAGTTATTTATACCTCTTGGATTTTTAGGCATTGTTTATCGACAACTTAAATATTCGCTTGCCGATATGGATTTAATGTTCAAGCTTTTAGGCACGCCAAGTGATGTTACCGATAAAACGAAAGCAAGTGATCTTGTTATTAAAGACGCACATGTTGTTTTTGACAAAGTTAATTTTTCATATCAACCAGAACGTAAAATACTTCAAGATATTAATTTCGAAATATTACCGGGTCAAAAAGTAGCTGTCGTAGGGCCGTCTGGTGCAGGTAAATCGACATTGTCGCGTTTATTGTTTCGTTTTTATGATGTGCAGGAGGGAGCGATTTTCATCGATGGCCAAAATATTACTGACTTAAATCAAGATAGCCTACGTCATGCTATCGGTATTGTGCCTCAAGATACGGTTTTATTTAATGAGTCTGTTCTTTATAACATTAAATACGCCAACCCTATAGCAAGTAAAGAAGATGTTATTGCAGCTGCAAAAACAGCATCGATACATGACTTCATCGAATCCCTCCCTGATGGTTATGAAACGATTGTTGGTGAGCGAGGTTTAAAATTATCGGGTGGTGAAAAGCAACGTGTTGCTATCGCGCGAGTGGTACTGAAAAATCCTCGAATTTTAGTGTTCGATGAAGCCACTTCAAGCCTTGATTCTCACTCTGAACAATCGATTTTGAAAGCACTACAGAAGGTCGCACAAAAGCACACTGTATTAGTTATCGCTCATCGGTTATCTACGATTATTGATGCGGATAAGATTTTAGTGATGGAAAATGGGAGAATCGTTGAAAGTGGTTCTCATACTGAATTAATTGAGCAGAATGGCCTGTATCAACGATTATGGCAATTGCAATTAGAAGAGCCAATAAAAACAAGTAGTTAAGGGTGTTTTTAAAAGGAAATATAGTTATTATTTAAGTCTTTTTCTATTCTAATTTAGCTATTTATTAACTCTAAATTTTTCTTATATTATTACTTGAGCTGATATAATGCTGTTTTAAGAAACCTTTATATTTTTTGGGATAAATTTAATGTCTGAATCCGATTACATAGCAGAACAAATGTCTGGTGGCTGTGGTAGTGCTGAGCCATTTGCACTTCAAGTTGTTGACAATAGTATGGAGCCTGAATTTAAAAAAGATTGTATTATTATTATTGATCCAACCGGTATTGCTCGCCATGGATCATATGTTTTTGCAATGGTAGAAAATGGATATATCTTTCGCCAATTAATTCAAGAAGGTGATAAATATTATATACAACCTCTTCATGAAGATTATCTGCATGAGAAACGTAGTATTAATTTTAATGCCATTGAAGGTGTTATTGTTCAGCAGGCTGATCCAAAAGGAAAACGCAGTGAGCGTAAACATTATCGTTAATACTTATTTAATAAGAGATTAATATGTCATCACAAAAAATGGAATTTTTGTTTGGTGATAGAGTGTTACAACTCTGCGTTCAAGATATTATACGAGCCCCTGTTGATGTTATTGTAAACCCAGCTAATGGTGCATTAGTTCATGGTGGTGCGCTGGCATTATATATTCAAAATGCTGCAGGACAAGTATTAAAACAACAAAGTGAAGTTTTAATACAAGAGCATGGTCAACTTGAAAGTGGTATGGCTGTGTTTACCAGTGCTGGAAACCTTCCTTACCAAGCTGTCATACATGCCGTTGGCCCTAGAATGGGTGAAGGACATGAGCATTCAAAATTAGAAAAAACTTTCTCACGTAGTTTATTACTTTGTGAAACCAATGACTGGTCGTCAATTGCTTTCCCTGCAATTAGTACGGGCGTATTCAAAGTCCCCATCTCTGTTTGTGCTAGCGCATGTTTTAAAGCAATAACGCATTTCTGGGATGCGCGAAGTGAAAGTGTTGTTGAAAAAATTGTAATTTGTTTAACTGAAAATAATTTTAAAGAATTTTTCGATGCATTCAGAGAACAATCATTTGATGATGAAATATTAAGTGAAGACTCTAATTATTCAGAGCCAGACACTACTATACCTGAAGATAGGGTTGGGGTTGTTAACATTGATGCAGAAGATATTAACGCTGACGATAATGAAATCAATGATTGGTTTAAATAAGTACAATTAAAAGATACTAATATAATGATTTAATAAATAAAAATCATAAAGGAATAAGGTAACCATTGTTTTCAATTACAACCAATTCTTATGTAAATTAATTACAAAATTAAGTTTTAATATTACAGATAAAGATGATTTTATTATGTGATAGTGTAGTTTCAAAATTCAGGGAGGGTGGTGTTAATGTTTTATAAGTTAGTTTACTTTATTTTTAAATCCTTCAAGCGTTATCCAAAAGTATTACCTTACACAGTGTTATTTGGTTTTATAATTATCTTTATCATACTAGCCATTGGTAAAACTTATCAAATTTGGGATGACAACCCAACTCGTGGAGCGATTGCAATCAGCGATGGTTTGTTTAATGAGTCCTATTCGACGCCCATATATTTAGAACAAGGCTGGAATGAATCGGATAGCCTTTGGTTTTATAACACAACTCAAGGGTCAGCCTTATTGCCGTATGATTTTTTGCAAGTATTGCAACAAGTTAATTCAAATGAAAAATTTTTATCAAATAAAAATATAGATAGGTTCCGTTATTTACCTCAGAAAGCAACGTTTTTTAATCCCGATGCATTACCAGTAGGTTTTGTAAAAGAAACGTATCAAGGCAAAGACTATATTGGATTAACTTGTGCAGCCTGTCATACCTCGCAAATAAACTACAAAGGCGATGCGATACGAATTGATGGTGGTCCTTCTATGGCTGATATGTCAACGTTTATGAAAGAATTAGAAAAATCATTGATTGCATCGTTGAGTGGGAAAAAACAAGAAGAGTTTGTATCAAATGTTATTAAGCTGAATAACGATTATGATAACAAAGATGAAGTGATTAGCGATCTTCAAAAATGGCTACAGAGACGTAGTCTTTACAATACGGTCAACCATAGTAGTGTTAAATACGGTTATGCACGATTGGATGCATTCGGTCGTATATACAATCGTGTATTGCAACATGTTATTAATAAAGATCAATTAGAAACTTTACTTGCGTTAACAACCTTACCTACAGGTAAGCATATTTTAACGAAAGCTGAAATTGACAATGTGCTAGAGGGTATCGATGAAACGATAATTCATGACGATGAATTTGCATTAATGATGAAACGTTTACAATCAAAAGACACAGGCTATCCTGGCTTAAGTTTAAAACACATACTGTATATTCGAGATAATATTTTTAATGAACCCAATGCCCCTGTAAGTTATCCTTTTTTGTGGGATATTTCTCAGTCAGACTATGTTCAATGGAATGGGATTGCGAGTAATGCCGATGTTGGTCCAATTGGTAGAAATACTGGAGAAGTGATTGGTGTTTTTGCAATAATTGATTGGGAAGGTAAAGAGCCAAAATTTAGTCCATCTGCTTGGTTGACTGGACAAAAAAGTAAGAAAAAACATGTAAACTTTAAATCTTCTGTTGATTTAATTAATTTACAACGACTAGAAGCACATCTACGGAAACTTAAGTCGCCACAATGGCCTGAGCATATCCTTGGTAAAATTGATAAGGAAAAATCACACAAAGGCCAATTAATATATGCAGAACGATGCCAATCATGTCATGAAGTTATTGATAGAAATAATGCCGATCGTCGAGTTATTGCAAAAATGATGAGTGTAAAAAAAGTTGGTACTGACCCGACTATGGCGATGAATAGTGTTCGTTACAAAGGGAAGTCAGGTAACTTCATGCACACTTATCAATCAACCGATGTTGGAGATGTTATTATTGAAGAGACAGCGCCTGTCGCTCAGATTTTAACAGCGGTTACAAAAGGTGTGGTAGCAACGCCCGATGCAGATAAATGGTTTTTCCGTCGCTGGGCCGATTGGGCATATACTCTTTTCCTATCATTTACAGAAAATAATATTAAACAGAGTATTAAAAGTGGTAATTATACGCCGGATACCACGGCAAAGCCTTATAACTCCCTTGTTGCTTATAAAGCTCGTTCATTAAATGGTATTTGGGCAACCGCACCATACTTGCATAATGGCTCTGTTCCAACGTTATATGATTTGTTATTACCCGTTAAACGCAAAGGTGATCCTGATAATGGAAAATATCGCCCAGATGAGTTCATTGTCGGCAGTCGAGAATTTGACCCGATTAAAGTTGGCTTTAAATATAGCGAGTATGATGGATTTAAGTATAAAACAGTGCAAATAGGTAATAAAAATACTGGCCATGAATATGGCAAACCTCTTAATGAAAAAGAACGAGGCGAATTGCTTGAGTATCTGAAAACATTATAATGTATCGAAGGGAAAAAACTAAATGCCAAGTTTAAGTAAAAATTATCTTAAAGAATATGACTCAGCTGATAAAAAAGATAAATATAAATTAGTTGATTCATGGATTGGCTCAGAAGACAGACTTCCTTTTTTTGAACAACTCAGAAATGAACGACCCGTATTGGTTACTCCAGAGTGTACTTTAGTTTCTTTATTTCCAGATGTTAGAGATATGTTGCAAATGCCTAAGATTTTTACGGTCGACCTTTATAAACCTAAAATGAGTGTTACAGGTCCTGATGATGGTTATTTAATGGCTCATGATGATGATGCTTTACATTATCGAGAAAAATCATTAATGCAAGGTATGTTAAATCGAGACGATTTACCTCGTGTACGAGAATTAATTGAAGAGTCAGCTAAAAATATTCTTGACGATGCAGAGGGTAGTATTGAATTTATTAATGAATATTGTCGAATGGTACCTGTGTCCTTAGTGCAAGATTATTTTGGTTTAGATGGTGTAGAGCCAAGTGATTTAATTGAATGGTCATATTGGAATCAATATGATGCTTTTAATAATCAACCATTTGATATGCTTACTGAAGAAGAGTCACAGTACATTACAGATAAACATAATGCTATATCAGACAAACTCGCTGCATATATTGCGTCACTTGTTATAAGAAAATTAGTCATTATAAAAACAACCAGTGGTATACGTTCAATGCTTGGTTATACTAAGCGAATACTATTGGGTTTAGTTGGTATGTCAGTCAAAGTTCGTAAAGATGATATTGTCACTAGAATGCTACGCACTGCTTACGCTAAAGAAGTCGACTTTCCATTAGATCGTCTTGGAATTAATGCTGGTGGATTACTTATCGGCGCAATAGAAACGACATCTCAAGCTGTATCGCAAGTGATTGAATACTTTCTTAACAATGAGAATATCATGAAAAAGGCGAAACAGGCTGCTTCGTTCGAAGAGCGTGCTGAATTTGATGCGATAGTTTGGGAAGCGTTACGTTTTGTACCAATACGTCCAGACATATTTAGAAAAGCTTCTATGGATTATACGATAGCTAAAGGAACGGAGCACGAAACTGAAGTGAGGAAAGGAACGATTGTTAGACTTCTTACTCAATCGGCTATGTTCGACAATTATGCTTTTGAAAAACCTAATGAATTTAATCCTAATAGGAATTGGTATCATAACTTCAATTTTGGTTTTGGTTCACATCAATGCCTCGGTAAATATATTGGTATGGTAATGATTCCTGAAATGGTTAGACAAGCAGTTCTACGCGTTGGCTTGAAGAATGATGGCCCGATTAACTATAAAAATGGTCCATTTCCAGAAGAATACAAGCTGACCTGGAATTAGAATGATTGTGACTATAATAAAAACAAGGCGAGAATATGGTTGCTAATAAAACAGACGTGTTGATGATAATTTTTTTCAGGTAGCCTTTATCTTCTTGTTTAATGTGTGAAAGTCAAAATTTGATTATACAAATTGATGATTAAGTTTACCATTAGCCTGGCAGAATCCGTCATTTCCGCCTACGCAGGAATGACGACCCTCAAGTGTTATATCACATTCGTAAATTTTTTTATCGTTTTGTATGACTACATCAGAATATTTAACTGAACATCAATATCATATTCAAACAGTTATATATAAAGGGTGGCTGTTATCTTGTGGGTATTTTGGTATACAGTTATGTATCCCGTATGGCATTACTGAAAGTCGAAGAGATGAGCTTAAAAAAATTTAAACTTGTTAAGTACAAGTAAAATAGTTAATAGCTAATTATTTTTAGAAAGCGGGTATTCTCTCTGAGAATAACGAATTAAACTAATTGTATTTTATCTTTGCTAATAGTGATTAAACGTTTTTTATATAAACCACCCAAAGCTTTTTTGTAATTAGATTTACTAACGGAAAATTGCTCGTAAATATCTTCAGGTTTGCTTTTATCTGTGAGAGGGGATTCACCATTATTGTTCTTTAAATGTTCCAGTATTTTATCAGTAAGTGAATTTCTAGTATTTTGATCATTGATTTGTAATGTTAAGTCAATCTTATTGTCATCTCTGATCGTTTTAATGAAACCATTAATTTTTTGACCAAAGCTTAATTTTTGGAATACATCGCTTTCATAAAGCACACCAAAATGAGTGTTATTGATAATCGCTTTGTAACCTAACTCTGTTTTACCTGCAATCATTAAATCAACGGATTGTTTTTCTTTATAGCAATCTGCTTCATCTTTGATGAATTTGTTAATCTTGGATGACGCAACAATTCTATCTGCATATTTATCAAGATATAAATAAACGATATACGAGCGGCCAACTTCCATTTTTTTATGTTGTTCAGCAAAGGGAACAAGAATATCTTTAGCTAATCCCCAATCCAAAAATGCACCGACATTATTCACTGCTGCAACGCGTAAGTATGCTGCTTCACCGACGCAGGCAAGCGGTTTTAAAGTGGTTGCTATGAGAGTATCGTCAGAATCGGCGTAGATAAAGACTTTAATTGAGTCATCTACTTCAACGTCTTTGGGTATGTACTTACGGGGTAAAAGTATTTCACCTCCATCTTCATCGTCAAGATATAAACCATAATCTACGAATTTAGCTATGCGAAGGGTATTATATTGGCCAATTTTTATCATTAGAATGTTGTGCTAGATAACAGTGCTGCTACTAAGCCAATTAAGCCACCAAAGACACCACCCCATACTACCAGCCAACCTAGATGCTCTTTTATCATGGCTTGAATGATATCTTTTACAAGCTTTGGAGTCAGTTCATTTAAACGTTGTTCAATAATATGCTCGACCTTGCTGCGCAGTTCGGTAAGCACATCAGGTTGTTCAATTTCATCCTTAAGCAAGTTTAAAAAAGATTCTTGTTGAGTCATGGTTATAAGGGATTCTTTCATATTGGCAATGAAAGGTTCTTTAAGCGGAATAAGAGCCTCTTGACCACCAAACATACCCAACATACCACCGAAAGACGATTCCATAATAACTTTCACTAGAGAATCAAATGAAGGACTGAGGTCAACTTTTTCAATGACTGGAGCTAGATGTAAGTCAGGCATAGCTCCATTAGCATTACTTAACAACCGGTCGATATTTTCTTCTGTGAAAAACTGAGTCATCATTAATTCACGTATGGCTTTTTTAAAATCTTCAAAGCGTGCAGGGATTACACCGGAACCATATAAACCGGGTACTTTTTCAAATAACATGTGAATGGCAAGCCAGTTTGTTATGGCGCCTGATAAAGCGAACATGCCGATGGTTAAAACGGTGGTGGAATTAAGTGCAACCCCCGCAATACAAATAAACAACGCGAGGATGTTAGTTGCAATATTTTTATTCATATTAAGTTTAACTTGTTTGTCTTGTTACATCGACATAAAGCGTAACACGTTGACCTGGTTGTAAGTATTTTTTAGAACTTAAGCGTTTATTCCAGCGTAGTAATTGTCTTATGGATACTTTAAATTTGTCTGCAATTCTTGCTAATGAATCACCATTTCGTACTCGATAGCCGATACGTTTCACGATATTTCGGCGTTTAGGAATCACTAAATTGTCGGGGTCGTTATGAGAAACAGTCACGCCAGTTTTAGACCATATAATCAGTTTTTGACCTAGCTTTAAAGTATCTCGAGGAGCCATTCCATTCCATTTTGCAATGGAGCGTACACCAACTTTGTGTTGTAAAGATAAACTCCAGAACGTATCACCGGCACGGACGATATGAGAAATTTTAATACCTTTACGAGGAATACTTTGTTGTTTCTTTTTACGTTGATTTGCACTTAATTTATAGCTACGTAAACTTTTACTTGCTACTGGTATTGTTAGGCTGTGTCCCGCACGCAAGAAATTTTTCTTTAGGCGGTTAACACGTTTAATGCTGGAGATACTTGTATGATATTTGTTTGCAATATCACTTATTGTTTCACCATTACGAATTTTGTGTCTAACCCAACGAATACGATCTGATGGTGGTAACGAGGCTAACTTTTCCTTAAAGACCGCCGCTTCATTGAGTGGTAATAAAATATAATGTGGTCCGTTCGGAGAGGTGGCCCAACGATTAAATGCAGGATTGAGTTTGTAAATTTGGTCGAGTGGTAAACCACTTAAATCGGCAATGCGTGCTAAATCAATTTGTGAGTGCGTATCAACTTTTTCGAAGTAGGGTGTATTCTCTATTCTAGTAAGTTGAACATTATATTTAGCTGGCTCTGCAATTATACGCTTTAGTGCAAGTAATTTTGGGACATAGGCACGCGTTTCAGGCGGAAGTTTTAAATTCCAAAAATCTGTTGGTTTACCACGGCGTTTATTATTACGTACAGCGCGATGCACATTACGTTCACCTGAGTTATAAGCGGCGAGTGCTAATAGCCAATCACCTTTAAATTGTTTTTGTAAATTTGTTAATAATTCAAAAGCGGCAATGGTCGAGGCATAAACATCACGTCGGCCGTCATACCACCAATTTTGTTTTAAACCATAACGTTTACCTGTTGCTGGAATGAATTGCCATATGCCTGAAGCGCGGCCATGTGAATAAGCAAAAGGTTTAAATGCACTTTCAACAATAGGTAGTAACGCAATTTCACTTGGAATATTCATTGCCTCTGCTGTTTCGGCAATATAGTGTAGATAGGGTGCCGCACGTTCGGAAACTCGCTTCATATATTCAGGATGTTTTGCATACCAACTAAGCTGTTGGTCTAAGCGTTTATTATTTTGAGTCGGTAATTGAAATTTACTTCTTAGGCGTTGCCAAACGTCATCGGGTTGTCGGTTTGTTGGGAAAACTTCACTGTCAGTAGCGAATTCATTATTATCATTTAATATTAGCTCATTATTTGCTGTGCTAATTTGGTTTGATGTTTCTGATCGAGGTTGGTTCGAGCTTGTTGTATTCTTGTTTTGAGTTTCAGCTCGTAGGGCGACTTGATCATTAAGCGTGGCATCTTGTGTAACATCATCGTTATTTTTTGGCAGACTACATGACGTGGTTAGGATACAACACAGTAAAAGCGTAATTTTAGACATATTTCTCTTTATTTATTTTTATGAATTTAGCGTTATTTTACTTGAGAGCGGCTTATCATAGAAGGAAAATATGTAGTTTCATTTCACTTATTAAGCATTTACACCACAAACTTAATAGATTAAATTAAAAAGCCTTATTGTTAGAAATTTATATAACTATTAACATTTAAATACCATTGTAAGCATCTGATAATTATGGAAAAATCACAAAATCTTTGGGGCAAAAAACTTTTTAAGGGTTGTCCAGCTTTTCCTAAGGCATGGGCTGAGCTACGGCGGTGGTATCAGAGTGATTTTGGTCAATATTTAGATGGCGTTGAGCAGCAGCATCTTGACGACATTCTTCCTAATCTTTTTGGTTACCATATTGGTCAAATAGGTTTAACCGGAGAGAAAGATTTACTGCGTTCAAGCCGTATTTCACACCATTTTGTAACAGATTTTTTGAGTGACGAACCGATGAATCGGGCAGGTTGTAAAACACTACCTGATTTACTGCCTTTAGCGTCAGACTCGGTTGATGTATTAGTATTACCGCATGTTCTTGAGTTTTGTAAGTCACCCCACGAAGTTTTACGTGAAGTTGAGCGTATTTTAATTGCTGAAGGGCATGTTGTTATTCTAGGATTTAATCCTTTTAGTTTATTTTCTTTATGGCGTATTTTCTTTGCTGGTCGCCGTATGGTTCCTTGGTGTGGGCGTTATTATACTATCGCTAAGTTGAAAGACTGGTTATCTCTTTTGGGGTTTGATCTGGTTATTTCTCATTACTATTGTTATCGGCCACCAATACAACACACAGGAATTATGCGTAAGTTACTGTTTGTTGAATTAATTGCCGACAAGCTTTTTAGAATTTTTGGAGGCGGTTATGTTATTGTTGCTCGCAAGCGGACAGTAACCTTAACGCCACTGCGAACACGTTGGCATGCCAAAAAAGTTGTTGCAGGTCTTGTTGAACCTATGATGCCGCATGATCAAAATATTGAATCATCAAAGTTAAAATCAAAGCATAAAAAAATTAAGAAGTGAAAATGTCAGAGATAGTCGAAATATTTACAGACGGAGCCTGTCGTGGTAATCCTGGACCAGGTGGGTGGGGCGCTTTGCTTCGTTTTGGTGGTAAGGAAAAACGACTTTATGGTGGCGAAGTGGAAACAACAAATAATCGAATGGAATTAATGGCGGCTATAAAAGCCTTGCAAGCATTATCGAGACCATCGGATGTTGTTCTAACAACAGATTCAAAGTATGTCATGCATGGCATTACAGAATGGATAGTGAATTGGAAAAAACGTGGTTGGAAAACGGCAAATAAAAAACCGGTTAAAAATGTTGATTTGTGGCAGATTTTAGATGAAGAAATTCAAACCCACTCAATTCAATGGGCATGGGTCAAAGGGCATTCTGGACATCGTGAAAATGAAATTGCCGATGAGTTAGCAAATAAAGGCATTGATGCACTATAAAATGTTTAAGAGAGTGTTATGAGAAGAATCGTACTTGATACAGAAACAACCGGCCTCGATCCAAAACAAGGTCATCGTATTATCGAGATTGGTTGTGTTGAACTCGTTAACCGAAAGTTAACAAATAATAACTATCATCAATATGTAAATCCTGAACGCGAAATTGATGCGGGCGCACAAGAAGTGCATGGTATTAGCTCAGAATTTCTTAGCGATAAACCCGTTATCGCAAACGTTATTGAAGATTTTGTTAATTATATACGTGGAGCAGAACTCGTTATTCATAATGCACCATTCGATGTTGGTTTTTTAAATCATGAATTTCGTCTTTATGCTAAAGCCACAAAATCAAGACCTTACGTTATTGAAGAACTCTGCACGGTATTAGATTCCTTAGCGCTCGCGCGTAATATGCATCCTGGACAAAAGAATAGCCTAGATGCACTTTGTAAACGTTACCATATTGACAACTCAACAAGAACACTGCATGGCGCACTACTTGATGCGGAGATTTTAGCCGATACATATTTAGCAATGACCGGTGGACAAGGCTCGTTATCTCTAGGCGCGAGTAGTGATGAAAGTAATAGTTCAACGGCTATAATACAAACGAAGGTTTCATCGGATCGACCAAAATTAAAAGTTATTCAGGCCAATGCCGATGAGTTAAACGCTCATCAGAATCGTTTGAATGATTTAAATAAATCAAGTAATGGTGCCTGCGTTTGGAATAGCGAATAGACTTAGAAGGTATAGTTGCGCGCGGGGCTTTGCATTCTCATAATGGACTGAGCGACAATTGGAATGCGCCTATCATCTCCGTCGACGCAATCTTGCTTAAAGGTATTACCAATCGTTCTTTCAACTGTTTCATCTTGAACAAAAACACTATCACTGTTTGTGATAGTTAGTTTATAGGCATTTTCAAAAATAATATTTGCAAACGGAACGATAAGATCCATGCAGTAGGTAATACGTAGTTTTAATAAGTTTGCATCGTGTATTGTAATGCCAGCTCTTTTATCTGTTGCCTTATAGAGTAAATGTTCATTTGGTATGTAAAGGCTAACCCCACTATCTAAATTTTCTTGAGTTATCTCCCAATCTGGAATAGTTCGACCCCACCCACCACTGCCTGTCGCAAAGTGCGCCGGTATTGGGTTTATACGTTGAATTTTGACGTAATCATCAATCTCATCATAAGCAGTCTGATAAGCGGTGGTTAAGGCCGTGTTACGTATGTCTTGTGATGTTACTGATACACTAGGATCGTCCACAACACGCATATGTGAAGGAGCCATACCTCGCGCAAAACCATGTTTAATCGACTTAGGCGATGCGTTCGCAAGAGTGCCCGCACGGGTTGCCTCAAAGGTTGCGTAGTTTAGATTTGTTTTTGCTTGGTAGACAAATATTAACTGGACAAGTCCCAAGGTTAGTAACAATAGTACAAAGGCAATGACAATGAACTCTGTCATTGCTTGACCATTTTGTTTTCTTATCTTTAACAGCTTGTTCATCTTCAATTCAATTATTGTTTGGTTATTGGTTTCTTGTCTGAGTTAGTCGATTTGATTTCTGGTATCGTTGTAGGAAAATCACCAAATTTGATTGCTTGCTTGTTTTTTCGAGATTTCAAAATAGCGAGTAAGTCATCAGCGGTTTGTTTTGCCCTTTTAAATAAAGGGTCATTTGGATTGAGGTACTGCAACATCTCAATAAATAAATGAGTTGTTTGACGTAAAGACATCACGCTTAAATTATGCCAGGCTTTTGCAAGTTTTGGCTTGCGAATAACAACTTCTTTATATGCTGTTATCGCTTTGTTTGGTTGATTGGTACGCGCATAGATGTTGCCAAGTTTAAACCAAAATTCCGCTTCACCTGGTAACAGCGAAACGAGATGAGCAAACTTCTCTTCAGCTACTTTCCAGTTTTTTTTCTCATAAGCAGTCTGCGCTTCATCCATGATCATTTCAATATTTACTTGGGGTTTTGTTGTTGCGCAGCCGACAACGAAAATGCTGGTAAAAAATAATACTAATATATTTTGTTTCATACAGAGACTCTTTATACCTTGTTAACTTTGTTTGTTTCCCATCGCAACGACATACCTGTGGTTATGTGTAGCTTAGTTGCTAAGCCCTCGGCTAATTCAAGTACGGAATAAGCGCCAACACAAGAAGAAAACTTCATGGGTTTTAAATTGTGAGTGATTTTTTTAACATTACCTTGGCGATCCATGAAAATAACATCAATAGGATAACGCATGCCAATTGTATGTACTGACGGGCAGGGAGATATCCAAAGCCCTTGTTTGTCGTTAAGCTTTTTGCGTCCGAGTAAGCCTCGCATGCGATCCCAAGGATTCGATGTACGCAACCCATTAGGTATTAATGTTTTATTTTGAAGTGGTTCTTTAACACTTCCGTGTATCATAGCAAGCCTTCACCAAGAAACTTCATTACAATTGGGAATCCTAAAACAATAAAGGTAACCGGAAAGATGAACATGATTAAAGGTGCAACAAGTTTAATCGGTGCTTCCATGGCTAATTTTTCAGCGCGTTGAAAACGTTCGTTACGTCGTTGTTCCGATTGGACTTTCAAAGTCTTTTTCATGCTTGAGCCGAGGCGTTCAGCTTGAATGATTGCGCGAACAAAAGTAGTTACGTCTTTTACATCTAATCGGTCTGCCATTCGTTGTAAAGAATCTGCTCGGCTTAAACCAGACCGAATATCACGCATTACAATATTAAATTCGCTATACAAAGCGCCTTTCGGTGCTTTTTCCATAGCTTGTGTTAATGCGCCGGTAAAGTTCAAGCCTGCCTCAACAGCCATGGAAATAAAATCGAGGTAAACCGGTAGAGCACGAATAACATCTTTTTCACGACGTTTGCGTGTGTCGTTAAGCCATATTTCAGGGAAGAAGAAACCGAGCAATAGACCCAGCAAAGGCCAGATTGGATTTTGATCCTGCATAAAATCTAATAGTAAAAAACCTGCTCCCAACCAAACTAAAGCGCTAAGAATTCGAACGGCAATAAACTCTTCAGGATTAAGTAAATAATTGACCCCCGTTTTTTGTAAACGTTTTTCGACTTTTGTTAGATACTCCACAGATAAGTTACTAGTAATGTAATAATTAAAAATTCGAATCAATGGCCAAAAAAATAATAGCCATGGAGGAAGAGGATCCATGTAGCTTCGATCATCATCACTAGGGATGGCACTGTTGAAAATGTAACCTGCAATCAGTATGAATAGGAAACTCAAACCAACACTGATGCCGGTCGAATATAATAGAATAAAATCAATCATCGTTTTTATTTATCCGTTAAATGATTAAACATCAATACTGGTAATTTTATTGATTGTGAGATAGCCCAACACTTCCATTACAACAATGACTGAAAGTGTTCCCCAGCCAATCGGAGTAGTGAATAGTTTTTCCATTGCTTCTGGTTCGATTTGCATTAAGATAACGCCAAGTAATATTGGTAAGCCGGTCATGACTTTGCCTTGCATTCGACCTTGAGAGGTTAAACTGTCAATCTTGCCTTCCATTGTTGCTTTGCGGCGCAGTGTTTCTGCCAACGTTTCCATAACTTCAATTAAGTTGCCGCCCACCTCGCGTGAAATCTTAATCGCTGATACCGCAATTTGGAAATCCTGAACGGGTAAACGTTTCTCCATATTCGTTAAGGCTTGCTCTAGATCAACCCCAATGCGTTGTTGGCGAATAAGTAAACCAAACTCCTGGCTTAATGGCGCAGGTTGTTCTTTCACTAAACCTTCGAGTGCCATAGTTAAACTTGCGCCTGACTGTAGACTACTTGATAACATCATAAAGGCATCAGGTAGTTGCGACTCAAACTTTTTCATGCGGCGTTGTTTTAGTATTTTATAAATCCACCAGGGTAAGAGAAACATGCCTATTACTGCTGCAAACGCTACAATATCATCACCAGTGATTATCCAAAGTAAAAGCGGAACGAGAATAATACCAACGATGTTTAAGGTGAAGAGCCTAGCGGGGTCGACAAACATAAACATATCCGTCATGGTTGACGAGGTGGTTTCACTAAAGGTATTTTCATATTCTTTAAAATATGAGCCAAAGGCATTAACAGCAACCCAAATTGCAATACAAGCTGCGACAAAGAATAGTCCAATAGTAGAATAATAAATCACGGACTCAATCATTTTGAAAAACTCCCATGTCTACTTCAGTACCACGTGCTCTTAATTTTTCATAAAACTCGGGCACTTGTCCCGTTGCGACATAACTTCCTACAACACGACCTTCTTCGTCAAAGCCTTCTTGCTTAAATAGGAAAATATCTTGTAGTTGAATAACACCTGATTCCATGCCAGTGATTTCAGTTATGTGAGTGATGCGACGACTACCATCAGGGAAACGATTTTGTTGTACAACAATATTAATTGCCGAAGAAATTTGTTCACGAATAGCCTGAGTAGGTAATTCCATTCCTGCCATTAACACCATAACTTCAATCCGCGATAGCATATCGCGAGGTGTATTGGCATGCGCGGTTGTTAACGAACCTTCATGGCCAGTATTCATAGCAGATAACATATCGAGCGCTTCTGCACCACGGCACTCACCAACAACAATGCGATCTGGCCGCATACGTAAACAGTTTTTTACTAAATCTCGAATTGAGATTTGGCCTTTACCTTCAATGTTAGGCGGACGTGATTCAAGTGATACCAAGTGTGGCTGTGACAGTTGTAGCTCGGCAGCATCCTCTACCGTTACAACACGCTCACCTCTTGGAATGTGGTTAGATAGAACATTCAACAGTGTTGTTTTACCTGAGCCTGTACCACCAGAGATAATGACATTCTGTTTATTAACAACGGATACTTTAAGGAAATCCATCATTTTTTTACTAACAGCACCAAAACTCACTAAATCATCATCCGTGAGTTTCTTCTTTGAAAATTTTCGAATCGTTATGCAGGGACCTTTTAGTGCTAAGGGCGGGATAATGGCATTAACACGAGAACCATCTTTAAGACGTGCATCAACCATTGGTGAACTTTCATCGATGCGTCGTCCGAGTGGCGCAATGATACGTTCAATCGTTGCCATGACGGCTTCATGGTTACTATACATAACATCGCTTTTAACTAAGCGGCCACCACGTTCAACATAGATATCATCAAAAGCATTAACCATAATCTCAGTTACACTGTCATCATCTAGTAAGCCTTCAAGACAACCTAGACCAATAGTTTCATTAAGCACATCTTTCGCTAACGTTTCACGGCTAATGTGTGGAGGTAAACCTTCTCCGATGTTATCGAGAATTTCAGCAATAAGATTTTTTACTTTTTCATTGAGTTCGTCTTCATTCCAACTACCAATGTCAGTACGCCTTAAATCCATATTATTTAGTAATTCTTGATGGATGTGTTTACGCCACATAAGAATTTCATTGCGCATTATGGAGTTTGCGTTGCGTATTTCTTGTGTGTTGAGGACTTCTTTATCTTGAAAATTCTTTTTCGCTTTTTCCTGTTCAGCATACTTGCTAGCGTCAATGCTGATGAAGTAATTGCCGATATTAATAATATCTTCTGGTGAAAGAGGTCCCTGTTTACCTGATATCTTTTTACCGTTTAGTAAGGTGCCGGCACCGTCACTGGTATCTTCTACGAAAATGCCATCAAGACTTTGATGAATTTCTGCATGAACATTGGCGACGCTCCAACCACGAAGTTGGACCAAGTTGTCTCGACCTTTACCCATAGAGCAGTGGGTCAGAACACAACGTAGATCAGAGACAGGGGCATCATTTTTTGTTTTTACTGTTATATCAAACATAAGTGTGTCCTATTCGAGCAAGTCTCGGTTGCCTGAGTCTTCATGCATCCAGTTTTCAAGCTCGGTAATGTCTTTGAATTTTTTAATCATATTTACGTGCTGAGCAAGCGCGTCGGTATTGATTTTAGAGTTTGCATCAACAACATTGGGTGTTACAAACACAACTAATTCTGTTTTCTTATCAACACGATTGGTATTACGAAACAGGGCGCCTATGATAGGGATGTCCATTAAATATTTTATTCCGCTTACGTTTTTGCTTAGGTCTGAATTGAGTAAACCAGAAATCACCATGGTTTCACCTTGTTTCATTGTTAAGTCAGCACTGGAACGTCGAGTAAAGAAACCAGGAATATTGTTAATGGGTGCGATTGATGAATCCGGAGCACTAATTTCAGTTTCAAGATGCGCAGTTATGTTACCTTCATTATCTGCAGTCGGTTCAATATCAAGTTTTACACCAAACTCTTCAAAGGTAACATTACTTTGACCTTGAGCATTGGTTGTTGGTAAAGGAATTTTCCCACCGGCTAGGAAAGAAGCTTTACCACCACTACGTGTTGCTAACGTTGGCGAAGCAAGAACAAGGGCGTCACCATTACTCACCATAAAGTTAATTCGAGAGGTAATGGCTGTAGCTAAACCGAAAAAGGCGAAGTTTGAACCTGTTGTTGAAGCTGCAAGACTCGCTTGACCTGAACCAGCAGCAACGGTTGCAATATTTCCTTTATCCCCCGAGTAGTTAACGTAAGCGCCCTCAGGTCCAAGAATAGTGGTGTCCCAGTTTATGCCTAGTTGCTCAAGATGGTTACTACTAAACTGAGTGATTTGCACTTTCATCGTAATCATTTTGTCATAATAGGCTTCTGTTCTTTTAGCTAGATCAAGCACATCCGGGTAAACTTTTTTAATGGCATCTATTTTAAGGGCACCATCTTTACCAACTGAGCCATCAATGACTGCACGTCCACCTACTGATCTAATTTCGATACCATTAACATCAGAGAGAAGTGTTCGCATTTCACCAACCGCGGATCTTGGGTTAGATGCTGCGACACGAATAATATAGTCACGTTCCCAACCTGTTTTACCCCACATATGCATAACGGTTTCACCCGCGTTTTCGGCTAGAATAATAAGTTGTCCTGATTTCGTAATAGAGGTGCTCACTAACTTACCATTGCCAACAGCAATTCTGTCCACATCTTTAATTTTTAATACGCGAACCTCACCAGCGTAAAGGTTAAGTGAGCGTGTTGGTAAATTTTTAGCGGTTGAACTTTGTATTGATAGTGTGAACGCCATAAGCACCAACAGTGCTTGACCCAGCACATTCTTATTAGGTTGTTTCGTTATAAATCGAATTTGACTAAACATTTTTTGTTCTCGCTATTTTTTATTGAACTGTAATTTTTTCGACATTGGCAATACCATTCTTGCTATTACCACCCGATAGAAATTCGACAATGCGTGATACTGCGGCTTGTGACTCATTCCGTTCAGCGGCGGTTGGTAGTCCGAGTTGTTTCGCTTCGCTATCAGAAAGTGTGTCTGGTTCAACCTTACCAATCACTTCGCCCGTATCGCTTACAACGGTACCGTCGGATGTTTGTTTACCAATAACGTTGCCTGATGAATCAATAACTGTTCCATCTTCTTGTACTGTGCCAATAACATTGCCATTTGCATCTTTAACAACTTGGGCAACACTACCGATCTCCTCACCATTGGTACCGATTATTTTTCCATTTGCATCTTGTTTTCCAATAACTTTGCCCGTGGAATCCACAACACTACCGTCTTCTTTAACGATGCCAATGACCTTGCCAGTTTTATCACGTACGACTTTTATAGGTGGAGCTGACTCTGCCGCAATTTGTTGTGATAACGAAAGAATATCGGATACTTGTACATGGCCGAAATTGGCTTGCCCCTTGTCTTTACGATTACGAAGTATAGCCGTCAAACGACCTGCTGATTTAGCTGCAAAAAGAAGTGCGGATTGTTTCGGTGTTAAGTCAACAGTCACATTGTTATAACCTGCAGTCGTATTGCGTTTATATGAAACAGACATAGAAGCTTGAATTTCAGGTTCAAGGGAAGTCCCTGTCGCAAGCACTTCAACATTTTGTAATACAGGTAGAACAACATCACCTTTATCCCCTCCAATATGTTTTGCTGACATAGTGATATAAAGATCGATATGGTTACCCGGGCGTAACATACCCGCGTTTGAACTTAGCTCATCAATTGGTACGGTGACAGCACGTCGACCTACATCGAGGACATCAGAAAAGTCAGAGCGTTTAACGCCAGCAACGTGAGACCAGAGTAGAGGTCTGCCTGCTTTAATTGTTCGAATTAATCGACGCCCTTGAATACGTGCAAATTGTTTAGGGGTAACGGCATGTCCATGAACATAACCGGACGGAATTTTTCGTAAAGACATATTTGATGAGTTGACAATGCTTCCACTGGGGAGATTTTTACCTGCGACAACCACACGAACTGTTTTCTTGTTGGGCTGTTGATAGGCAAGTCGTAATGCATCTTCACGCATTTCTAAATATTTAACAGCGAGAAAAGCTGCCAATACGGCAAGTGCGATAGCAATTAAAAGTAATCGTAAAGGTTTGTTAGCCCTGACGACGGCAACCATTGTCGAAATTTTACTTTGCGCATTCATAATTTTTGTCTTTTTGGTTAGTTAAAGTTTAAATTTTTTATTTAATCTGAAGTAGCCCCAGGCTTTTCTGGTAGTTCAGCAACCGAAATACCATAAGAATAGGCTTCATAATTTCGTTTTAAAACATTTGCTAGCCACTCAACAACAGTTGGCTGACGGCTTTCTTTTGCAGCATTATCATTAACAATACGAAATGCATTACCGGACGTTTCATGTTCTGCTACATTATTGAAATTAGGTAATGGCACAGTGAACGCTAGAAAAATTGCAGCTAGCACAACTAAGTATTCCACCGATGCTTGCCCTTTGCGATTATTATAGTTACTCATTATTATTACTCTTAATTAAACCAAGGAGTTTTTTCAGACTCATTAATTTGTATATAACTGGTGCCACCAATTTTCTGTAATACAACGACGGCTTCTTTCCGACCTTTTTTAAACATTAAAACTTGGCTATTACTTTTAATGTTTTTATTCATTACGCTTCCCCAACCATTGGCGGTGTATTGGTTTTGGTAATATTCTGCATTACTTTTAATTGAACGTTTGTTATGGGCAATGACGTTTCTTGATTTAGTTTGCTTGTCATCACTTGAAATATCATTCATTACGATTGATTCAGGTAAGGTAGGTATGCCTTTACCCAAAGCAACCGGTTGAGCATCTTTTTCCTGTAATTGCATAATGCTAATGCGGCCAAAGGCTGACTCTTCTCCTGATGCTTGTACTTGTATGGTAATAAAATACTCATCGTCTTTATGGCTGATTTGATGCCATGCTTGATATTTATTCTCGACAAATTCCTTTTCCCATTTTTGCCGGTAAAATTCTAATACTCTTTCCATTGAAACTTTGCTGGTAAAGCTTTTTATCTGCATAGGGATGCCTTGATAAAGTATTTGCTTAGCAATGGGCGTTGCATCTGTCGAAGGTGGGGTGGGTACTTTAGGCCAATCAGCCGATACTGAGCTTGAGAATAAAAACAATAATAACAAAAAGCAAAATTGTAAAATTTTGTCTGTTAAGAGTGTTGAGATAAGTGTCGGCTTAGTCATCAAAATGCTGCGTTTAATAGTGTATTTAATAAAGGACTGTTCACTGCGTTACGTTCACGATTTTCTTTGTCATCGAAACTGCATTCAGCAAAGCGACAATCGGGCTCTTCTCGGTTGCCACGAACAGTTGTTGTATCAACATAGCCAGGAACAAATTTGTCGGGGGCCAATTCAGGTGCAAGTGCAAACTCTCTTAGTGTGTAGGTAGTTTGTGTGCCTGATGTTATGCAAACCCCTAGTGCACATTCCTCTACAATAAAACCAACTGGAACGGATATTGGGCCAACCGTTGCAGCAGCAAAATTTTGTAAAGGTTCAAAGAACGGTCTTAACCAACTACTGGGTACGCGCTTTTCAGTACGATACTGGAACATCTCACTATTAAAAGAAGACCATGTATCAGTTAGCAAGCCACTTTGTGCACTCATGCTGGTTGTTAAAGTATCAAATGGATCTAAAAAGGCTTGACCAGCATCTTGACCAAAACCCTGATTGCGACTTGCAATAGCATTTAATTGATAAGAAACCGTTGTGGTATAAAAGTTATCTTTTGGAAATTCTTCGTCGGGTAAAAAAGGAATTTCTCCATTGACTCTACTTAAGGAACCTTCGTCAAAAATTTCTACACCGCCCAACTCCCCTAAATTATTGACCTGTCTTGCAACCCAAGATGCGCCATCAACAAATAAGCGCATGGGTGTTTGGATTAAATCACTTGCTTGATCCAAGTAGGGTAACCATGCAGATTCATTAGTAGCACTTGCTTCTCTAAATGCGTTTGAATCGTTGAGATTGTTAGTAGAAATTAAAGGTTGATTTGAGTGGGTACGCCAAAGTGTGTGTAAGTTAGCTTGAGTGAGTGATGCCGTTTGAGACGAAACGATGACAGCATTTTCGTTATTGGGGCCAAAGAAACGCAGAACAGCTTCACGTTGAAGTTGATTATTAGTTTTAGTGGGTAAGTTATTTCGACTAATCGTATTTAGATCGTCCACATCTTCTGGCATGGCATTAATATCTGGGAAGTAAGCTGTACGTTCCCATGCGACATAGCGAGCAGATTGTACGGTTGTATGTTTTATATCAATATACTTTCCCATAACGGGAATGAGCAAGAATAAAGGTAATAATACAAAGGCGGCAACAATATTTAGTTCGGTCATTGCCTGACCCTGTTGTGATGAAAGCGGATTGTGTTTATAAATAATCATCAGTCATCCAGCTGCGGTAAGTCAGTAATAATGGCTAATTTTTTAATATGATTTTTCACGCCATGTTTATCCATCGCATAAGAGTCTGGACTGCGGTTAATATTTAAAGCTGTTTGTAGTGCATCCACGAGTCGATTATCTTGTGTAAACAGCGACCATTTTTTTACATCATCATCGACTGGCACCGAGCGGGCTTCCCAATAAGGACTAAAAGCGCTGCCAGGATCATTTATCGCATCACTTGAGTAACCTGGGTTTTTATAAAATATTCGAGCACTGGCTAAAGCATAAATAGCGGGTTGATTAGAATTATCTTCTTCCAATATTAGTAATGCTTCTTCAACTAATTTACCGAATACATCGCCGATAGCATCTGAGACAAAACCAACGGCTGAATCCATGGCAGCATTCATTGGGCTGGTGATGTCGGTAATCACATTTCGTATTACTGGGGGTAAGTAGTCAAATTCTGGTGGTGGCTGGGGCTCGTATTGGTCTCGTAATTTTTGCAATTCGCTTTCGGCATACTCGGTGGCAACCGTATCGGCATATTCGCCACCGCTTTCGGGCATGTTATTTTCTCCCATGCCTGAACCCACCGTCGTTAAATGAAATTGATTAGTTGCTGTAGACGGTGTAGGTATTGGGTTGGTTCGATTAGAACCTGTGACCATATATTCACTGGTGCGTAATTTATTTAAGTTTTTTCGTACACCAACAATAAATGCTGGTCCTTTTAAAGAATCCGCTTTAAGTTCACCACCTTCTAGTTCAGGGGCTCCGTAGTAAGTTTGGTCAACTGAGGTAAAAGGCGCGAGGCCTTTATAGTCTTCTTTGGTTTGGTAACCTTGAACGACGGCTTGATAGGCTGAAACAGCCTGGCTCCACGGATCAAATGACCATGCGTCTCCATACATATCGATAAGACCGGCATCAGCCCATTTTAGAAAGTTTCTACTCATGGCTTCATCACCAGCAAGCTCGGAACTGGCGCCGGCAAGAGGAATGCTTAAGAAAGAAGTGAGGTCGATCCCTAATTCATTAAATAACCAAGCAAGGTCGAGTTCTCCACAACCAAGAACAACACAAATTTTAGCGGTGAAGTTCCAATCTTCTAAACCAAAACGCACGGTATCTAAAGATGACCAACCAAAGTCACCTTCGTGTTCAGCTGGTTCATTGGTAATATCTTTTAGCATTGTTTCAGGACTGCTATCGAGATAACGCAATGCGGTACCACCACGTGTACCAAACCCCATGGAGTAACCGCCACGTACGTCATAGCCGGTTTCGGTGCCGAAAAATTCATCTTCAGCCATTAACACTGTTCTAAAATCAATATCGATACCAAAGTTAGCAAGGTCACTATTAGTTTGATTGACTGAGCGCCGATCACGAGTCCAGTTATCACGGGAGTCATTCACAATCGCTACAAATCGTCGTTTCGACTCTTCCTCACCAGAACAGAAACGCGTTCCAATCCCGGTATCTCTTATTCTTTGAACTTCTGCATCATATTCACCTGCCGAACCTTCTTCGCAAGCGGTACTGGAGTCTTCACTATAATCTGTTGGCGCTACGGTATAGCGACTGAAACTTAAAAATTGTTCTATCTGGCTAAACAGTGCCGCCATCGCGCCAAAATTTGAGATAGTTGCGCCTGGGGCGTTGGCTTCAATAACATCGCGAGTGGTTGTCCATTGTTGCTCAAGGGTTGCGGCGCGCATCAGTTGTTGTGATACGCCTAATACATGGTTAAGTACATAGTTAACGTTACTGAAAAGTTTACTGAAGAATGCTGTCATTGGGATCGCAGCAGTAGAATAAATAGCATTTAAGACTTTAGCTGTATTTTGTAAGCCTGTAGCAAAGATGTTGCCGATACCTGTTGCACGTAATGCAACCAGTCCGTATGCACTACCTTCAGAGGCAACTTTGAAACGTTGTCCCCAAGAGTTAAATGCAGAAAATTGACCGATTGCAACTTCATTCGCAATCATTGCTCGATTTGTGTAAGCCACGTAATTCATATAACGGGCGGAGAGAAGGGCGGCGCTGTAAGCGGCTGCATCGGCTGCATTCTGCACTTCCATTTTTTGGCGGGTGAGCTGACCTGAGTTAAACAAAACAAGCAGGCCAATGATGACGACTCCAATAAAGAAGTAAACGAAAACCATTGCTTGGCCAGATTGTTTAGCGATCATTCTCATATTAAAAATTAAACTCTACACAAGGTTGCTTGAATTTTAAGCGTAACTAACCTGTCTCCCCCCTTAATGATTTAAGGGGGGCAGGGGTATAAGAAAATTAGATGCAGTTATTCGCTTTCAGTTACAGCGGCAGAGCCAAATGATTTCAAGCCACCGTCTTTATCTTTACCGGCAGCATCAACGCCACTCGTATCAACAGTATCTACGCCTGATTCACCAGCAAGTTCTTTAGTCATATTACCGACCTGAGTTCTCACGGTTTTACCGAAAATACTGTAGACAGCAATGGCTGCAATGGCAATTAATGCAACAATGATGATGTACTCGGTCATACCCTGGCCGCTGATTTTTTTTCTTTGTGTCTTCATTTTAAAACCCCTTAGATAAAATGTTATTAAATGAGCAATGAGTGCTCAGTAATTAATAGTTACAATGTAACCTATGTAGTCACTTTTGGCATCAGCCAAAAGTATGAAATTAGTTGTTTATTGTTTTATTTAGTCGTCATTGATCATCTTCATTGCACTCACCAAACTGCGATGCATACGTGAAATGGAACTTGCCAGAGAAGCAACTTCATCATTACCTTTTGCTTTAAAATCTAAGGCATCTAAGTCGCCAAGGCTCACATTTTCTGCATGCTGCGACATTTTTCGAATAGGGCGAATAACAATTGCGTTAAGTAAAATATTAAGTATGACGATGACACTGATAAAAATAATGGTCATAGAAAGCATAAAAGTTTTAAATGCTTTGTCGGCTCGTTCTAATGGTAGAGACATAGGGACTTTAACTAATTGGGTACCAACAACTTCTCCCATTTTCCAACCAAAACCATTGGCTTCGCCGTATTGTGCCAGCATCGCTTTGGGTGCATCTTCGACTTTGCCGTGGCAGGCTAAACAACTTTCTTTTTTAACTCGAATGGGGCGAGCAATATAAAGCGAGCGACCTTTCGCCGCTCCACGTTCACCTATCAATGTTTTTTCTTCTGGATTGGCATTAAAGTATTCAACTAAACCGGCTTCCCAATCACTTGCTCTAGACGTTGGGTTAGTTGGATTAATAGTGGCCTCTTTGTATATGTATTCAGGATATCGATCATGAATACGTCGAATATTTGCGTGAGCAGAATAAGCCGGTACCATTTGCGGAAGAAAATCTTGTTTAAGACTTTTAAGAAGAGGGCGTATTTCATCAATGGTATAACCACGGTTAGCTTTGGCACTTTCCATTATAATGCCCGCAGTATGTAATACTTCTTCACGAGCATTATCTTGTAACATTTTGTATGAAATAAACCCTGATGCTGCAATACCAATCCCCGCAACAATAATAAACGATAGGTTAAATTTGGTGCGTAAGCCCATTCGGAAAATCTCCAAGTATATTTTTTATTGTTAAACGAACTCAGAGTGCTCTCTAGCTCGTGTTTATTAATTGTTTTGTAATGATGCTTTTAAAAGCATTTATTTATTTTTTTTATTAAATCATTTTTTTCAAATTTATCTTCAACATGTTCGGCTAATAAGTCACATAAATTGTCGGTCGTTTGGCATTTTCGACTATATCTATTAACTAATAACTTGCCAATAGGTCCAATAAAAGAAGTGGTTATATCATTAACGCATTGTAATTGTTCATCGGTTAACGCTAAGCCTGTTGGCAGAGGTATTTCAGACGTTATTGTTTCTGCTGTAGCAAAACGCTTTCTAAATTCTTGACGAACGTTATCGCCAGGAAGGTGCTCATCGAGTTTTGAACATAACTCTTCCATGCTGGTTGAAGATTTTATTGCTTTATTTACAAGAACCGGAGCCATTGGGCCAACATGTTTAGTGAGTACTTTGGTTAGGTCGTCAATAGTATGTTGTTCAAAACGTATAACGGTTTCTTTTGTCGCTGCATTTGGATCAAATGCTGTATCGGCTTCTTTTGGTGAATGTGGGGTAATTGTTTCGTTATTGGATATTGCCCGTAAGTCATCCATAAACTCTTTCAATGTGGGATAACGCTCCGATACATCACGTGCTAAGGCTTTGTCGATAATTAAATTTAATGCCACCGGTAAGTGGCTAGGCATACTTAAGTCAGGGCGGTCTGCATATAAAACTGAATGGATAATCGCTGGTGCTTGATCGCCTTTGTAAGGGCGTTGCCCGATAAGCATTTCATAAAATAATATGCCCAATGCCCATATATCCGTTCGTGCATCAATGGCTTCACCACACAATTGTTCTGGTGACATGTAAGCGACCGTACCCAAACTAACACCTGAAGAAGTTAAGTTTACACCACTAATTTTTGCAACACCGAAGTCTAATAATTTTACAATATTGTCAGATGTAACAATGATGTTAGCGGGCTTAATATCTCGATGCACAATACCGCTGTTATGTGCAGCATTAAGTCCTTCCGAAATTTGTAAACAAATGGCAATGGTCTCATCAAGGGCAACGGGGCCATTAAGCATTCTTTTATCAAGCGTGTAGCCATCATAAAAAGGCATCGCAATATAAAGCTGTTTATCATCTGTTTCGCCAATGTCATACAGCGTGCAAATATTAGGGTGGTCTAATCGCGAAACAGCTTTCGCTTCATTTAAAAACCGTTCACGGTTTTGATTATTCACGGTAAGGTGAGGCGGTAGACATTTCAAAGCAACGTAACGATCCAGCCGAGTATCTTTTGCTTTGTGTATCATTCCCATACCGCCAGCGCCAATAATTCCATCTATTTTGTAAGGGCCGATTTGCTCACCAATCATTGATTTTCCATTGGCTGAGGCATCTTCTGGAATTTGGTTATCTGATTGAGATAACAAAACGAGCACATCCTGCTTTAAAGCACTATTGCCTTCGCACGCGTCATCAACAAATGCATTTCGCTTTTGAGCGGGAAGGTTCATTGCGCTATCGACGATAGATTGGATTGATTGAGATTTAGCCATATGGTTTGATTATAGAGTAAATTGTGACCTAGTTATCAGTATTGATTAGGATTCTACCCTATTTGTGCCATATTGACCTGATTCATTGTACAAAAAATAGACTAACCCATGAACACATGTTGGGTTAACCAATGAAAACCTGATGACTCTAAAACAGGTATTTGCCGAGAAAAAAGAGCACTAACAGTGAAAAATTGTACTTGTTGAACTAGTTATGTCCTGGCGGTTTTATTAGCCTTGTCTCATATGCCCGCTGAATACACTCTGCACGAGTTTTAGCATGTAACAAATGAAACATCGCGGCGATATGTGATTTTACCGTGTGTTCAGAAATATTGAGTAATAAAGCAATGGCTTTATTTGGGTGCCCCTGAGCTGCAAGTTTAAGAACTTCTCGTTGGCGACGAGTAACACCTAACGCATTTATGCTTGTATCATTTTCTGGAAGATTGTTATTAAGTCTTTTTGTTCTTGTTAATCTGAGCTCAACGGTTTCAGGAATGTAACTTTCACCATTAAATATTTTATCAAGTGCGGATAGGGTTTGTTCTTTTGTATAGGCTTTTGGTATTAAGCCTGAAACATCAAAATTTACGAGTTCTTTGAGTAACTCATCTTCATTGTTGTCGGACAATATAATAACAGGAGATAGGGTTTTACGTTGTTCAAGTGTTTTTAAAAAATCGATGCCATTTAGAGTCGGCATATGAATATTTATAAAAATAAGATCGGGTATAGGATCTTTGTCGAGTTGCTCGACGGCAGTTAAACTATTTGTAAATTTATAGATCTTATTTTCGCAATGAGTTACTGGCAATAACGTTGCAAGTGAATCAATATAAAGAGGGTGATTATCAATAATATATATTTTCATTTTAACGAAAAACCACTAAGCATTGAACATAACTTAACTTGGATTACATATTAATTAAGATATGCGCCCAAATACTATCGGCGTAACCTAAAGCAACTGCCCAAGTTCACTTGAAGTGACCAAGTAAAGTATATATTCCTCCATAGCATAAGCAATACTAACGAGAACCCAAAGAATTCCTACGGCGATAATAACCGGTTTAATTTGCGTAAATGCATAAACTCTTCACTAACGGTATCTGTAGAATATGAAGCATATGCCATAAATGGCAAAGCAAAAAACAATGATTAGTATGCTAGAAATTTAGTTCAATTACCTCATATTAGATAGTAGCGGATAGCTCAGTGTGAGTGCGGGTTCCCACACATTTTAAGATGCCATTTATCAAAGGTGCGTAAGTAGATACGATTTTTTTGAAGTTAAGTGGGGGTTTTTAAAAAAATACAATATAAACAGTATCTTACGCAGATCTAAAATATGTGCTTTTTTAGAGAAAATCCTAAAGGTTATAAATGGATTGCCGATAACTATAATTACCTACTTAATGTTTTTATTTATAAACGTTATTTAGTAACAAATTCTTCCTCCCCTGCGCAGCGATGCGCAACACACCCTTGCCCCGTCTCCTAGATGGGGTATTTTTTTAGTGCTCGTTTTTAAATAAGCATATGCTTATTTAAAATTACGAGCACTTATGCAGCACTGGAAGTGATGCGAGCATGGTCACGTCCTAGAACATACTCAATAGAGTGATTAAAGGGTAAGCAGCATATGCTTATTTAAAATTACGAGCACTTATGCAGCACTGGAAGTGATGCGAGCATGGTCACGGTTAAGAACAAATTCAATAGAGTGATTAAGGGTAAGCAGCCTATGCTCGATTATTATTACGGGCACTTATTTAGTACCTGTCTGTTTAATATTACAGGTACTTATGTTGTTTATTGATGTTTTTCTCGCAAAATAGCACTCAAAGTTGATACGAGTAAAGTTGGCCTAGGCTCGATTATTAAACGGGCACTTATGATGCTTATTGATTTGTTCCAAATAGACTAACCTCACAATCAGTGAGGAGTTATCGCTTCTATTGCAATCTCAAAATTACTCCTTATATATAGAACCTGTACATTTGAATAGACCAAGGTACAATACCGCCTTTTCTAACGCCTTACTTTAATTGAGAAAATTCTATGACAATACGAACACGCTTCGCGCCTAGCCCGACCGGCTATCTACACATTGGTGGCGCTCGTACAGCCCTTTTTTCCTGGTTGTATGCTCGTAAACATGGTGGGCAATTTGTTTTACGTATTGAAGATACTGATAGAGAACGTTCAACAGCAGCATCGGTTAATGCCATTTTAGAAGGTATGACTTGGATGGGCTTAGAGTATGACGAAGGCCCATTTTATCAAACAGATCGTTTCGATCGTTATAAAGACGTTATAACAAACCTTATGGACAACGGGCATGCATACCGTTGCAGTTGTTCAAAAGAACGTGTTGATAAATTACGTGAAGAGCAGAAAGCTGCAAAGCAAAAAGCGCGTTATGATGGTTGTTGTCGCAACAAAAACATTAGTGCTGATGAACCACATGTTATTCGATTCAAAAACCCACTTGAAGGAAGTGTGGTTGTTGATGATTTGATCCGTGGTCGCGTTGTTTTTGAAAATAGCGAGTTAGATGATTTAATTATTGCGCGTACCGACGGTACACCAACGTATAACTTAACCGTTGTGGTTGATGATTTTGATATGAAAATATCACATATTGTTCGTGGCGATGATCATCTGAATAATACGCCTCGTCAAATGAATATTTTAAAAGCCATGGGTGCAGCAACGCCAACATACGCCCATGTACCGATGATTCTTGCTGAAGATGGAGCCAAACTTTCTAAACGTGTTCATGGTGAATCGGTTAGTGTTATTCAATATCGTAAAGACGGTTTTCTACCTGAAGCGTTACTTAATTATTTAGTGCGGTTAGGTTGGTCGCATGGCGATCAAGAAATTTTCACCTTAGACGATATGCTATCTTTATTTAGTATCGATGATGTTAATAACTCAGCATCAAGCATTAATCATAGTAAATTGTTATGGCTTAACCAACAATACATAAAAGAATCCGATCCAAAACATATCGAACATCATTTAAGTTATCATTTGGGTAATTTAGATATTGATCCAACTGACGGGCCAGATATTATTGAAGTCATTAAAGCACAGCGTGAACGTGCACAAACGTTAGTTGAGTTAGCGAAAATTTGTGAATTCTTCTATAAAGACTTTGATGCTTATGATGAAAACGTTGCAAAAAAACAGCTTAAAGCAGCATCCGTTGAACCTTTAACAATTGTTAAAAGTAAGTTAAATATCTTAGCTGATTGGAATCAACAGGCGATTCATGACATTATTCATACGACCGCTGATGAGCTGGAAGTGAAAATGGGTAAAGTTGGAATGCCCTTACGCATGGCGATAACAGGCGGCCAACCATCAGCGTCGCTAGACTTAACCCTTTATTTAGTAGGGAAAGAACGTTGTATAAATAGAATAGATTTAGCCTTAGCTTTTATACAAAAACGAGTAGAAGCTAATAGTTAGTTTAAATTTAAATATATATCAGTTTGATATTATCAAGGAGATTAAGATATGTTTGATCCAATAAGTGTTCCATTTGGGTGCGTTATGTTATTTAACGTTGTTAAATTAAAAGAAGGCGTCACTGTCGAAGATGTTGAGCTCA
>Ga0316205_10001343_pt1 | contig 32089 bp, 31 predicted proteins | sample 3monthpyrite_MG_FD_204941 | JGI IMG/M metagenome (GOLD analysis project Ga0316205, IMG submission 204941) | Microbial mat bacterial communities from mineral coupon in-situ incubated in ocean water Damariscotta River, Maine, United States -... | ecosystem: Environmental > Aquatic > Marine >...
GCTGCATCATATCGAGGCCGAAATCACGGATGGCGAATTCGTCGTCATCGTGGGGCCGTCGGGTTGCGGGAAATCCACCCTGTTGCGCATGGTCGCGGGGTTGGAAAGCGTGACCTCGGGCGATGTCATGATCGGCGACAACCGGGTCAACGATCTGGAACCGGCCGATCGCGACATCGCGATGGTGTTCCAGAATTACGCGCTCTATCCGCATATGTCGGTGCGCCAGAACATGGCCTATGGTCTGAAGATCCGCAAACTGCCGAAATCCGAGATCGACCGGCGCGTGGAAGAGGCCGCCGAGATCCTGGAAATCGGCGCGTTTCTGGAACGCAAACCCCGGCAATTGTCGGGCGGACAGCGCCAGCGCGTGGCCATGGGGCGCGCCATCGTGCGCGACCCGCAGGTGTTTTTGTTCGATGAGCCGCTGTCGAACCTCGATGCCAAGCTCAGGGTGCAGATGCGGCTGGAGATCCGAAAGCTGCAAAAACGCCTCGGCGTGACCTCGATCTTTGTGACACATGACCAGGTCGAGGCGATGACGCTTGGCGACCGGCTGATGGTGCTCAACGGCGGCTATGTCGAACAGTTCGGCACGCCTATTGAGCTTTATGAACGTCCGGCCTCGATCTTTGTGGCCGGTTTCATCGGCAGCCCGGCAATGAACTTTCTGGCCGCGACCGCGGAAGGAAAATCAGCGACGCTCGCCTCGGGTTCCGTGATTGACACGGCCGCCTCGGCCGATGGCGCGGTCACCGTTGGCATCCGCCCCGAACATCTGGTGCCCGACGATGGCGGGCCGCTGTCGATGACGGTCGACATGCTGGAACATCTGGGCGGCGTGACGCTGCTGCACGGGCCATTGGCGGGCACCGATCAGCAGATGGTCGCCAGCCTTGAAGGCATCAGCCCGGTCGAGATCGGCGATACCGTGCGGTTTTCCGCCCCCGCGGGTGTGGTCCATATGTTTGACGCCGCGACAGGCAAGCGGATCGAAGGGTAGGGGCCGGTGTTGGACCGCCTGTCCGCCCTGCGAAAGGCTCCGGGGATCGTGCGCATTCACGGCCATCGTGGGGCGCGCGGGGTGCTGCCGGAGAACACGCTGATCGGGTTTCGGCACACATTCGATATCGGCATCGATGTGGTCGAACTGGATGTTCTGACCACGGCCGATGATGTGCCGGTCATTACCCATAATCCGCGCCTCATGGCCGCCTCGACACGCGATGCGGCTGGCCGCTGGATCGAGGGGCAGGGCCCGGTGATCCGGGATTTGACACTGGCCGAGTTGCAGGCCCACGATGTCGGCGGTCTGCGCGCCGGGACCGAATACGCCGCGCGCTATCCCGATCAGGCCTTTCTCGATCATGAGCGGGTGCCGGCCCTCGCCGAACTGGCCGAGATCGTCAGCCGCCCGCCCTACGACGGTGTCTGGCTGAATATCGAGATCAAGAGCAAACCGTCGCGGCCCGAATTCACGCCACCTTTGCCCGAATATGTGGCAGGCATTCTGGCCGTGCTGGATCGGTTCCGACTGGCCCCGCGCGTCATTCTGCAATCCTTCGACTGGCGGATCCTGCAGGAGGTGGCGAAACAGGCCCCCGATCTGCCGCGCTCGCATCTGAGCTATCTGGACCGGCCGGATCCACCGATGGATCCCAACATCATTGACGGGTCGGACTGGATGGCCGGGGCCACACTTGCCGATGCGGGTGGATCGCTGCCCGACCTGATCGCTGATCTGGGCGGCGCGGTCTGGAGCCCCTATCACGCCGATATCGGTGCCGATGACGTTGTCCGCGCCCAGGCGCGGGGCCTCATTGTCAATGCCTGGACAGTGAATAGCCCGGCAGAGATCCAGGCCGCGATTGATGCCGGTGTCGATGGGTTGATCACCGATTACCCGGCCCGCGCCGAACGGATCCTGCTGGCGCAGGGATTGACCTGGCGTGGCTGAGATCGACGCCGGATGGGCCTTTGACCGGTATGAGGAGATCAAGCCGCAGGCCCCGCGCGCGACCTTCGCGGCCGCGCCGCGATATGCTGCAAATCTGCAGGATCTGGCGGAGCATTTCGACGCCTTCATCCTGGACGCTTTCGGGGTTCTGAACCGCGGCGAGACCGCCATTCCCGGCGCTGTCGCCCGCATGTCCAGGCTGCGCGACATGGGCAGGCGATTGATTGTTTTGACCAATGCGGCCAGCTACACCCGGGCCGAGGGCGTGGCGAAATACGCCCGCCTCGGGTTCGATTTCAGCGCCGATGAGGTGATTTCCAGCCGCGATGTTGCCTTCATGGGGTTGCCGCGCCTGCCGGGCGGCCAGCAATGGGCCGCGATCTCTGCCGAAGGCGATCGGTTTGCCGACACACCCGCGCCGGTCGCGTCGCTGCTGGAGAACCCGGATCTGCACGCGTCAGCGGGCGGGTTTCTGTTTCTGTCCAGCGCCCGGTGGGGGGCTGACGAAAATGCCCGCCTGGTCGCCGCGCTCAGGGACAATCCCCGCCCCCTGATTGTGGCCAACCCCGATCTGGTGGCCCCGCGCGATGCCGGTCTGACGGTCGAGCCCGGTGCCTATGCCCATGAGATCGCGCAGGCCACCGGCGTGGTACCGCAATATTTCGGCAAGCCACATGGCAATGCGTTCGATGCCGCCCTTGCCGCGCTTGCCGGGATCGACCGGGCCCGCATCGCGATGGTGGGCGATACGCTGCATACCGACATTCTGGGCGGCGCGGCGGCAGGTGTGGCGACCGTGCTGATCACTGATCACGGGCTCTTCAGGGGCCGCGATGTGACCCCTTATATCGCCCGCTCTGCCATCGTGCCGGATTGGATCATCCCGACCACCTGACGCGCGTCCGGCCAAACCCTATTGACCGGCGCGGGGCTTGGGCCTATCGGTGGGGCATCAGAACGCCGGGTCAACGGCGCTGATAACCTGAAAGTTCAAAAATTCATGTCACTGATGATGTTTGCTCGTTATGAGCAGGTTTTGAAGTGGATTGCATTCGCCCTGGGGCTGGCCAGCACGATCAGCATCGTGCAGGGCTGGCAGCTGGCCGCGATGCTCCTCAGTTTGCCGTTTTGCCTGATCTGGATCTATTGCGGCTGGCTCCGCTCGGAACCACAGTTGAAATATATCAACATCATGTTCGCGGCGCTCTATGTCTATGGCATTGGCCGGTATTTCATCGTCAGCGCCTGAGGCGCGCGCCCCGCTGATCAACCGGCATAGAGGCGTTGCAGCAGGAAAACTTCCGCATCGGGGGCCACTTTCACATGCCGGTTATTGGCAATGATCTGGCCATCGACCGAGACCGAGACGCCGCGCCTGATCGCCGGTTCCAGGCCGGGATAGGCGGCCACCAGCGCATCGAGCAACTGGCCCACGGTCTCGCCCTCGACCTCGACCACCTCCTGGCCGTCGGCCAGGGCGCGCAGCCCTGACCAGAGGTGGACCGCAACCATCAGCCCCGTCCCTTGATCGCCGCCAGAACACGCGGCGGCGTCAGCGGCAATTGCGTCATGCGCACGCCAATGGCGGCGCGCACGGCATTGGCCACGGCGGGCAGGGGCGGGGTGATGCCGGTCTCGCCCACGCCGCGCACGCCATAGGGGTGGCCGGGGTTCGGCACCTCGACAATCACCGTGTCGATCATCGGCAGGTCCGAGGCCACCGGCACCCGGTAATCCAGGAAAATCGGATTTTGCAGGCACCCATCCTCGCCATAGACATATTCCTCGTTCAATGCCCATCCGATGCCCTGCACCGCGCCGCCCTGAAACTGGCCCTCGACATAGGCCGGATGAATCGCCTTGCCGGCATCCTGAACCACCAGATAGCGCAGGATCGTGCTGCGCCCGGTTTCGGGGTCCACCTCCAGATCGACGATATGGGTGCCGAACGAGCCACCAAAGCCATCGGGGCTGCTTTCGAAATGGCCCGAGATCGGGCCGCCGGTCGATCCCATCTCGGATGCGATCTCGGCGATGCTGAGCGGTGGGAATTCACCGGCATTGGGCCCCGAAGGCTTGGCAAAACCATCCTCCCAGGTCACGGCCTCGGCATCGATGCCCCATTTATCGGCGGCGCGTTTGCAGAGCTTGCCAATCGCCTCCTTCGCGGCCTCCACCGTGGCCAGACCGCTGGCAAAGGTGGCGCGGCTGCCATGGGTGGGCTCGTTGATGCCAAGCGTGCCGGTATCGGCGATATTCACCCGGACATTTTCATAAGGCACGCCAAAGGCCTCGGCCGCCATCAGCGCCATCGAGGCGCGCGAGCCGCCGATATCGGGGGTGCCGATGGAGACCTGCACGGTGCCATCCTCGCCAATGGCCACCGAGGCCGAGGTTTCGCCGCCCCAGTTCATCCAGTAGCCCGAGGCGACGCCGCGCCCCTGATTGGGGCCAAGCGGTGCGCCGTAGTTGGGGTGTGCCCTGGCAGCCTCCAGCGTCTCAATCAGGCCCACGGGCGGGAATTTCGGGCCGAAGGTGGCGCGGGTGCCTTCCTTGACCGCGTTTTTCAGCCGGGTCTCGATCGGGTCGAGATCCAGTTGCCGGCAAAGCTCATCCAGCATCGATTCCACCGCGAAGGCCCCCATCGGAGCCCCCGGCGCGCGATAGGCGGCCTGTTTCGGGCGGTTGGTCATCACGTCATAGCCGATGTGATGGACATGCTCGATATCGTAATTGGCAAAGGCCAGCATGGTGGTGACATCGACGGGCGCGCCGGGAAAGGCCCCGCCCTGCATCCGGAACGTGCCCGAGGCGGCGGTGATCTTGCCGTCTTTCGTCATGCCCATCTTGATATCCATCGAGGCCGAGGAGGTCGGCCCGCTGGCGCGCAGCACCTCGGACCGGCTCATCACGATCTTGACGGGGCGATTTGCCTTGCGGCTCAGCGCCAGCGCCACGGGGTCGATGAACACGGTGGTCTTGCCGCCGAACCCGCCGCCGATTTCCGAGGGCGTCACCCGCAGCTGCGTCGCCTCCAGCCCCAGAACGGCGGTGCACATCTGGCGCACGAACCAATGGCCTTGCGTGCAGCACCAAAGCTCCCCCTTGCCGTCGGCTCCCAATTGCCCGACGCAGGCATGCGGCTCGATATAGCCCTGATGCGCGGCCTCGGTCTTGTAGCTTTCCTCAAGCACCAGATCGGCGGCGGCAAAACCTGCGTCCAGATCGCCGCGCCCGGTGTCCATGTAGCGCACGATATTGGGGTGCAGCCCCTCGGGCACGGAATAATCGGCGGCCCCCTCGCGGATCACCGGCGCGCCCTCGGCCATCGCCTTGTCGACATCGGTGACATGCGGCAGCACCTCATAGGTCACCTCGATCAGCTTCAGCGCGTCGCGGGCAATGAGCTGGCTGGTGGCGGCGACGGCGGCCACCGCATGGCCATCGTAAAGCGCCTTTTCGCCGGCCATGACGTTTTCCTGGATGTTCCAATCCTCGCCGGTCAACCCGGTCGGGAAATCGGCCCGCGTCACCACCGCCTTGACGCCCGCGAGCGCCAGCGCGCGGGTGGCGTCGATCTTCACGATCTTCGCGTGGGCATGCGGGCTGCGCAGGATCGCGCCATGCAACATGCCGGGCATCGAGAAATCGGCCCCGAAACGGGCCCGGCCGGTGACCTTGTCCAGCCCGTCGGGCCGGTCGGGGCGGGTGCCGATATATTTGAATGTCTTGGTGTCGGTATCCAGAGCCATCACGACGCCTCCCGCATTTCCTCTGCCGCATCCATCACGGCGCGAATGATTTTATCATAACCGGTGCAGCGGCAGAGATTGCCCGCCAGCCAATAGCGCATCTCGGTCTCGGTCGGGTCGGGGTTCTTCTCCAACAGCGCCTTGGCCGCCACCAGGATACCCGGCGTGCAGACCCCGCATTGCAGCGCCGCATGTTCGATGAACTTGCGTTGCAGCGGGTGCAGGTCATCGCCCTGTGCCATGCCCTCGATGGTGGTGATCTCCTTGCCCTCGGCCTCGGCCCCCAGGACCAGACAGGAGCACACCAGCCGCCCATCCAGCGTGACCGAACAGGCCCCGCAATCGCCCGTTCCGCAGCCCTCCTTGGCCCCGGTCAGGCCGACCCGGTCGCGCAGGCAATCCAGGAGCGTTTCGCGGGGGTCGCAGAGATATTCGACCTCGTCGCCGTTGATCGTGGTGGTGACATGGATCTTGCTCATTGGGCCTCTCCCCTGGCGCGGGCATATGCAATCTTTGCGGCGCGTTTTGCCAGAACGCCGGCAACATCGGTGCGAAATTCAATCGTGCCGCGCTTGTCGTCGATGGGCGCGCAGGCGGCCTCCGCCGCCTCGGCCAGCGCCGCCAGCGCTGCGTCGTCCAGCGTGGTGCCGATGAGGGCGGCGGCGGCCTCCTCGACCAGCCGGATCGTCGGTGCGACCGCGCCCAGAACCACGCGCGCGGCTGTGATGGTGTCGCCATCGACCGTCAGGTTCACGGCGCAGCCGACCACGGCGATATCCATTTCGGTGCGCGGGATAAAGCGCAGATAGGCATCTCCGCCATTTGTCCCTTGGGCGGGGATGTTGACGGCGGAAATCATCTCGTCCCGCGCCAGCGTGGTCTTGCCGGGGCCTGCCGGAATGTCCTCGACCGCGACATCGCGCGCGCCATCCGGTCCCGTCACGGTCACGGTGGCCCGGGCGGCGATCAGGGCGGGCACGCCATCGGCGGCGGGCGAGCCATTGCAGAGGTTGCCCACCAGCGTCGCGCGGCCCTGCACCTGGGTCGAGCCGATCAGATCCATGCCCTCGACAATGCCGGGCCAGTCGCGCCCCAGTTCGCCATGTTCGCTCATCTCGGCCCCGGCCACGGCGACGCCGATGCGCCAGCCGCCGCCTTCCGTCCGGGCGATTTCCCTGACGCCGGGGATGTGTTTGATGTCGATCAGGTCGTCGGGGGTTACGGCATCCGAGCGCAGTTGCACCAGAACGTCGGTGCCGCCTGCCAGATAGCGGGTTATGCCCGTGGCGCGCGCGGCGATGGCGGTGGCGTCCTCAAAGCTGGTGGGGGTGTGGTATCGCATGGTGTCATCCCGAATTGACCGCGCCCGGGGCGCGCCTTGGCCACACCCTAACGCGCGATATGGGATTGTCGATCCGTCGGAAGCGAAATTTTGCCGCCCTATCGCGTTTCGTGGTTCGGCGCGGAGCGTTGGTCGGGACGGCCGTGCCGTGCCGGGATAGCCTCGGCGCGGCACCCCGTGACAATCCCCGGCAGGCCCCCTAGAACCGGGGCGACAGAGAGGTCGACGAAGGGGCACGCCCATGAAAATCGGATATGTCATGTCGCCGGGCAAGGGCGATCTGGACCTGATCCTGCACGGGTTTGCCCATGCCCTGCTGGATGCGGGCAGGACCGTTGCGGGGATCGTCCAGACCAATACCGATTGCGGCCCGGGCAAGCCCTGCGACATGGATGTCGAGGTGCTGCCCGCCGGGCCGATCCTGCGCATATCGCAGGATCTGGGGCCGGGCTCGCGCGGCTGCAGGCTGGATCCTGCCGCGCTGGAACAGGCGGTCGGTCTGGTCGATGCCAGCCTGCATCGCGGGGCCGACCTGCTGGTGATCAACAAATTCGGCAAGCAGGAGGCCGATGGCCGCGGGTTCCGCCCGCTGATCGGGGCGGCGCTGAGCGAAGGCATCCCGGTGATCGTGGGGCTGAACGCGCTGAACCTGCCGGCATTCGAGACCTTTACCGAAGGCATGGCCGCATCGGTGGCCCCTGACCAAGCGGCGTTGATGGCCTGGTTCGAAGGCTAAAGCATTTCTCGGAATACCTGAGCCAGCGTGCATCGCTTAACGCGTTGAAATCCTTGATTTCAGGCAGCGTTAAGTGGGTCTGGTTTCTTCGAAAGTGCTATAGGATTTGCTGGTGCCAATCCGCGGGGCGCTTCGATGAAAAAGGGGCCGACCTCAAAAGAGCCCGACCCCGGTTTCCTTACATCTGGCATTGCTCGGCATAGGCGTCGCCGCGATCTTCCAGCGCGACACCGATGATGGCATTGGTCAGCACGCCATCCTCCATCACCACTTCACGGACATAGATATCCTGGATCGGGTGATTGTTCGGGCCGAACTCGAAATCGCCGCGCACGCTATCGAAATTCGCCGCCTGCAAGGCCGCGCGGAACGCGTCGGCATCGTCGGGATGGGCGACATCGAGCGCCGAAAGCATCAGGTTGGCGGTGTCGAAGCCCTGAGAGGCATAAAGCGACGGCAGGCGGTCATATTCGGCCTGGAAGCTGGCCACAAAAGCCGCATTGGTCGGATTGTCGATATCGCGGTTCCATTGCGAGGTGTTGCGCACGCCAAGGGCGGCCTCGCCCACGGCCTGCAGGATGCCCTGATCAAAGCTGAAGGCGGGGCCGATCAGCGGAATATCGACGCCTGCCTCGGCATATTGGCGCATGAAGGCGATGCCCATGCCGCCGGGCAAAAAGAAGAACACGCTGTCGGCCTCGGAATTGCGGATCTGGCTGATTTCGGCGGCATAGTCGCTCTGGCCGAGCTGGGTATAGACCTCATCGGTGACATTACCCTCGAAAAACCGCTGATAACCGGCCAGCGCATCGCGACCGGCCGGGTAATTCGGGGCCAGGATAAAGGAGTTTTCATAACCGGCCGTATTGGCATAGGCCCCGGCGGCCTCATGCAGATTGTCGTTCTGCCAGGCGACGTTGAAATAATTCTCGTTGCAGCCCGCCCCGGCCAGTTGCGATGGCCCGGCATTGGGCGAGAGGTAAAACAACCCCTGCGCCGTGGCCGACGGCACCACGGCCATGGCAAGGTTCGACCAGATGATGCCGGTCATGATATCCACATCGTCGGCCTGGATCATGCGGTCGGCCAGTTGCACGGCCCGGTCGGGCGCGCGTTCGTCATCCTCGATGATGACCTCGATATCGTCGCGCCCGGCCTGCGCCATCGCCAGCATGAAGCCGTCACGCACGTCAATGCCAAGCCCCGCGCCGCCGCCCGACAGCGTCGTGATCATGCCGACGCGCACCGCCTCGTCGGCCATCGCCATGGGTGCCACCGAGGCCATCAGCCCCGCCAATGCAAGTGATTTCAGTTTCATCTCTGTCTCCCCGTTTATTGTTTGTTCAGAAGGCTTTGAAGGTCAGCGTCGTCAAAGTCCGTTCGATCCCTTCGACATCGCAGAGCCGGTCGTTGATATAACGGCCGATATCTTCTTCCTGCGGGATGATCAGCTTGACCATCAGGTCGTATTCGCCGCTGGTCGAAAACAGCTCGGCATGAATTTCCTTGAGCACGATCTTGAAGGCCACGTCATAGGTGGTGCCGGGTTTGCAGCGGATCTGCACGAAAACGGTTTGCATGTCGAACCTCCCCTTGTCGGGCCTCAACAGAAACCGGATCGGGCCGGGGATCAAGCCGCAACTGTCCCGGCCCGGTCCCGGCGGCGATTGCACCCGGCTTGGCGTGGCAGCCGGTCGCGTCTAGGGTGGCGGGCATGACCGCGCCCGCCCATTTCACGTTTCTGCTGCTGCCCGGCTTTAATCTGGCAGCACTTGGTGCGGCCTGCGCCGTGCTGGTCGAAGAGGCCGCGCAGATCGGATTTGCCACCGCCGCATTGAATGGGCGGACCGTTGCGGCCAGTTGCGGCGTGCGCGTGCGCCCCGACGATGCCGCCGAAGAGATCGGGGCCGACACCATTCTCGTGGTCCTGTCGGGGCGCGATCTGCCCGAGGACACGCAGCAGGCAGCGCTGGCTGCTCTGCGCCGGGCCCGGCGCAAGGGCACGCCGATCTGGGCCATCGGGGCCGGGGTCGCGGTGTTGGCCGCGGCGGGCCTGCCGGACGGTGCCCGCGTGGTCGCGCATCCCGATCTGGCCGGGCGGATCCGCGCCCGCGCGCGGCGCGTCGAGGTCGGGCATGGGCCGTTCCTCTGGTCCGAGACGCTGGCCACGGCGCGCGCGGCGGGGGCGGCGGCGCTGATGCGCCATAGCCTGGCCCAGGCCCGGATCGCCGCCGAGGAAAGCGCCGGGGCGAAACGATCCGAGGCGGCCCGCTCGCAGATGGAACCGGTCGCCGAACGGTATGATACCGCACAGCCTACCGTGCTGGCCGGGCTTGGCATTATGCGCGCGAACCTGTTTCGCCCGGTGTCAATCGGCGGGCTTGCCGATCAGTTGGGGGTCTCGCACCGGCAGCTGGAACGGCTCTATGAGCGGGAACTGGGCGACAGCCCGGCCCCGATCTATCGCGAAATGCGGATGGAGGCAGCCCGGATCGAAGTGCGTGACGGGCGCCGCCCGATGCAGGCCATCGCCGAGGATTTCGGCATGTCGGCGGCGGGATTTTCAAAGATCTACCTCAAGCAGTTCGGCATCGCCCCCAGTGCCGACCGCCGCGCCGCGATCGAGGCCAGCCGCTAGGCGCTTGACCTTTGCGGTCCGACCGCCATCCTGCGCCGCAGTCAATACGGAGATGATATGACCGAACAGCCGAAATCTGGCCCTCTGGCAGGGCTGCGCGTGGTCGAGATGGTCGGGCTGGGGCCCGGCCCCTTTGCCGGGATGCTGCTGGCCGATATGGGGGCCGATGTTCTGGCCATCGACCGGCCCGGGGGCGTGTCGATCACCCTCAGCCACGATATCTGCCGTCGCGGCAAGCGCTTTGTCGAGCTGGATGTGAAATCCGAGGCCGGCCGCGCGGCAGCACTGGATCATATCGAAAACGCGGATGTTCTGATCGAAGGCAACCGCCCCGGCGTGATGGAACGGCTGCGCCTGGGTCCGGCCGAATGCCTGGCCCGCAACCCGCGCCTGGTCTATGGCCGCATGACCGGATGGGGGCAGGAGGGGCCGCTGGCGCAGGCGGCGGGCCATGATCTGAATTACATCGCACTGGCTGGCGCGCTGCATCCGATGGGTGCGGCGGGCGATCCGCCGCCGGTGCCGCTGAACCTGGTGGGCGATTACGGCGGCGGGGCGATGTTTCTGGCCTTTGGCGTTCTGGCGGCGGTGTTCGAGGCGCAGCGCTCGGGGCGGGGCCAGGTCGTCGATGCCGCGATGGTCGATGGGGCATCCTTGATGATGGCGATGTTTCATTCGATGCAGGCGTCGGGCTGGTGGCAGCGCGACAGGGCGGCGAATTTCCTGGATGGGGCGGCGCATTTTTACGGATGCTACGCCTGCGCCGACGGAAAACATGTCTCGGTCGGGGCCATCGAGGCCCCGTTCATGGCGGTGCTTGTCGAACGCGCGGGCCTGCCCCATATTTGGCTGGAACGCCACATGGACCGCGCCGCGTGGCCGGTGCTCAAGGCCGAACTGGCGGCGATCTTTGCCACCAGGACACAGGCCGAGTGGTGCGCGGTTCTGGAAGGATCGGATGCCTGCTTTGCGCCGGTTCTGCCCTTTTGGGAGGCGCACCAGCACCCGCACGCCATCGCACGAAAGGCTTTTATTCGGCGTGAAGGCGTGATTGAACCGGCCCCGGCCCCGCGGTTTTCCCGCAGCGCGCCCGATCTGGCGGGCCACGCCACAGCGACAGGAGAGTGACGACATGGAAACGACATTTACGCCCTTTGCCAGCACCATTGGCGGCCTGCTGATCGGCACGGCCTCGGTGCTGCTGATGCTGACACTCGGGCGGATCATGGGAGCCACCGGGATATTGGCGGGGTTCTTCACGCCCGCCTCTCGCGATGATTTCCTCTGGCGCGCCGCGATGCTGGCGGGGATGATAACCGGCCCGGTGGTCTATCTGGCCCTGACGGGCAGTTTCCCGGCGGTCGATATCCCGATATCGACCCCGGTGCTGCTGATCGGCGGGTTTATCGTCGGCATCGGCGTTACCATCGGCTCGGGCTGCACGTCGGGCCATGGGGTTTGCGGCATGGCGCGGCTGTCGCCCCGGTCGATCGCCGCGACGCTGACCTTCATGGTGGCCACCGCCGTGACGGTCTACGTCATGCGCCACGTGATCGGGGGCTAGGCGCATGCGTATTCTGATTGCCTATGTCATCGGCATCGTTTTCGGCCTCGGGATTTCGATCTCGGGCATGGCGAACCCGGCCAAGGTTCTGAATTTCTTTGACGTTGCGGGCACCTGGGATCCCAGCCTCGCCTTCGTCATGGCCAGTGCGCTGGCGGTCACGTTTATCGGCTACAGGTTTATCCTGCCGCGTCCGACGGGTCCGATGTTCGAGCAAAAGTTCCTGCTGCCCGGCTCGAAGCGGATCGACGCCAAGCTTTTGGGGGGATCGGTGCTGTTCGGCATCGGCTGGGGCATTTCGGGGTTCTGCCCCGGTGGTGTGCTGCCGGTGCTCGGAACCGGAAAGATCGAGGTGATCCTGTTCGTCGGCGCGATGGTCGCGGGCATTTTCGCGGCGCGCGCGCTGATGAATTTCCGCAGCCCCGCAACACCCACGCAAGCCTGAACGTGATGCGGGCCCGGATGAGGGTGCCGACCAAGGAGACCATGAACGCCATGCAATTCAAGAAGATCAGCGAGACGGTAACCGTCTCGCCGCAAATCACCGCCGCCGACGTGCCTGCGATCGCCGCGGCAGGCTATCGCGCCATTTTGTGCAACCGGCCCGATGAGGAAAGCGCCGACCAGCCGGCCTATGCCGAGATCGAGGTCGCCGCGCGGGCGACCGGGCTGGAGATATTATTCCAGCCCGTCATCGCGGGCCAGGTCTCGGATCAGGACGGAGCCGATTTTCGGGCCGCCATTGCGGCTTTGCCGAAGCCGGTTTTTGCCTATTGTCGCACCGGCACGCGCTGTGCGGTGCTGTGGTCGCTGGCGCATGCCAGCCAGTTGACCGTTGATCAGATAATGCAGGCAACGCAGGCCGCCGGCTATGATCTGGCCGCATTGGCCCCGCGTCTCGGCGCGTCCTGATCTTAGGCCAGCTCCAGGGACAGCAGCCGCTCGAGCCCGGTATTGCCGCAGGTCAGATCGGCCAGGCTGATCGGGTCCAGCGCTGCGTAAAATGCATGCAGTGCCACATCCAGTGAGCTGCGCAGTCGGCACGCCGAGGCCAACGGGCAGCGGTTGGCACGTGCCGAAAAGCATTCTGCAAACGGGGTGTTGGCCTCGAAGATGCGAAAGACGCGCCCGACCGAGATCGCCTCGGGTGGGGTTTTCAGCCGGATGCCACCGCCGCGCCCGCGCAAGGTCTCGATGAATCCGGTCTGGGCGAGTTGGTTGATGACCGCGGCCAGATGCGCCTCTGACGCCCCGCAGGTGGCCGCAATCTCGGATTTGCGCAACATCCGATCGGGGTTCACGGCACAGGCCATCAGCGCGCGCATGGCGATATTGGTCCGAACGGTCAGGCGCATATCCGAGGTTCCGGCAAGGGGGTGACTATCGGCCAACATAGCCGCCGGGTTTGGGATCGCCTTGATTCAGATCAGGCCGGTGTCAGGCCTGGGCCTTTAGCGCATAGAGTGCCGCAGGCCGGTGCCGCCCGCCCGAAGTTTTCTCCTTCAGATCCTCCAGCTCCCAGTTGGCGGCGATCCATTTGCGGAAATTGCGCTTGTCCAGCGGCTCTCCCTTCAGCGTTTCAAACACCGCCTGCGCTTGCGCCAGAGTGAATTTCAGCGGCAGGAACTGGAACGCGGCCAGCGCGGTTTCGGTGACGCGGTTGGTGACCTTATCGGCCAACCGGGCGCGCGCATCGGCCAGGATCCGGTCATGGTCAAAGGCCAGCGCGGGCAGATCGTCCATGTCGAACCATTGCGCGTCCGAGGCATCGGTGGAGGCGGCCAAAATCATTGTGTCAGATGGCACCAGCGCCATGAACGCCACCGTGATCACCCGTTCGCGCGGATCCCGGTCGGGCCTGCCATAAGCCCCGAGCTGTTCCAGCGGCATGCCGCTGACGCCGGTCTCCTCTTCCAGCTCGCGCGCGGCACCCGCCACCAGATCCTCGTCCATCTTGATAAAGCCGCCCGGAATCGCCCAGCTGCCCAGATAGGGCGCGATCAGGCGCTGGATCAGCAGAACATGCAGACGACCCTCGCGGATCGAGAAAATGCAGATATCGGTCGTGACCGCCGGATGCGGGTAGTCATAGGTATAGCTCATGAACGCTCAGATTACCGGACTTGCCCTCCGGCCCTTTCGTCGAGCCCTGTCTGCGGGCAATTCGTATGTGTTGATTTCACACATATTTTGCCCGATCCGTCAATAGGGCTGGCCGGCTCTTTGAGACAGAAAGGGCCGGCCGGACGATCCGGGGAGAAGAGCGGACCGTCTTCGGGACAGGGTGAAAAGGCGTCATGGAATGGGGTCGGGTAGCAAGCGTTCAACAGGTATCAGGTTTCAAAAATCGCGTGGTGAATGGGTATTGTCATCGCAGACGCGCCGCCGAGGCATACGGCGTGGCGAAATGACGGGGCAGGGCAGGCGGGTCATGGGGCTGCCCCTGGTTTCGTTATCCGCCGCGGGCGGCGTTGGGGAAAGGGCACTGTCGGTCGGGCCGGGGCGATGGATATGGTGTGTCAGATTAACAAGGCATTGTAAGCACACGATGATGGAAGGCACTGCCATGATCGACTGATTTCATGCCAATATGTTGAATCTGATATGTTCTTTCTGGGCCCCTGCCGCGATGCCGCTGGCGGGTGTTTTGGCCCTGCCTTGGGCCGCACCCCGCCGAAGGGCTGGATTTTTTGGCCCACAGAGGGCTTGATAGCCCCCTGATGACCGAGAGATCCCGAATCTTCATTTCCTATTCGCACAAGGATAGGGAGCGTGCAGATTTCCTGTGCGACGGTCTGCGCGACCGTGGCCATCCGGTCTTTATCGACCGCGAAGGCATTTTCGAGACCGAACATATCACGACGCGTATCCGCGACATGATCCAGGGCTCGGATGTGGTGTTGCTGGTGCTGGGTCCGAACTGGATCACCTCACCCGCCTGCCAGATGGAGATGGGCCTGGCGCTGGAACTGAACAAGCGCATCCTGCCGGCGGCGTTCGAAGATGTCGGCCCCCGCCTTCCCGAAGAAATCCGCGAAATCAACTATGTCCGCTTTTACGGGCGCGGCGGCGATTGGCCCGATGCCCTGGAGCGCGTCGACCGGGCGCTGGATCGCGATATCGACTGGGTGCGCGACCACACCCGCTATGGCGAATTGGCCAGCCGCTGGGCGCGTGGTGCGGGGGCCGAACCGCGCGGGCGCGAATTGCGCGACCTGCAGGGCTGGATCGGGCGCCGCCCGCGTGGCGCGCCGGAGCCGACCGATGCCCATCGGACCTATCTCAGGGCGGGCTTGCGGCAGCGCAAGATCGGCCGCTGGATCGCCAGTGCGGGGCTGTCTCTGGCCGTGGCCGCCAGCCTGATCACCGGGGTTTTCTGGGTCTCGAACCGGCAGTGCGAATATTTGCGGGATCGTGCCACCCGGGCCGAAACGCTGGAACCCGTGGCCGCCATCCAGCTGATCCTGCCCGGTGCGGGGATGTCGCTTTGCCGGGCCGAAGATGCCTGGTTGGACGTGTTCGGCCAATTGGGCCGCGCGGTCCGAGAACAACGGTTACGGGCGTCGGTGACCTTGCCCGACAGCCCGGCGCAATTCGCCGATTTTCTGCCGGGATCGGGTCATATCGTCACCACCGGGGGCACCGGGCCCACGATCGTCATCGACGCCGCCACGGGCATGACGCTGGCGGACACGCTGATTACGCCCGCGCCCGGGATGGCACCCGGTATCCTGCATGATCAAGGCCAGTTCATTTTGCTGCACGAGGCCCGCGCCGCCGTCTGGGATCCCGGAGCCCGCGCGGTGTCGGGCCTGCCCTATCGGGGCAGCGAACGGGTGCTGGCCGCCGCCCTCAGCCCCGGGCGCGACATGCTGGTGGTGGCCACCGCGGGCAATCGGCTGCGGTTTCATTCGCTGGTCTCTGGCCGGGCCCTGCGGATGCCGATCGATCTGGGCGGTGATATATCGGCGCTGGCCTTTGTGCCCGACAGTGCCCGGATCGTAGCGGTCGTCGGCCGTCAGCTGCGCGTGATCGACCTGGTGCCGGGCTTTGACGGCGTCCGCGGCGGCATGATCCATGCTCTTGAGATGCCGGGGCTGATCTCAACGCTGTCGGTCTCCGCCGATGGCAGCACGGTGGCCGCGGCCTCGGGGAATCGGGCCGGGGCCTGGGATCTGACCACATTCGACGCGGTTCTGCCGCCAAGCGCCTTGTTTCAGGATAGCGAGGAAATCCGCAGCCTGGCGCTGGCACCTGACGGGTTGCGCATGGTGATCGGCACCAGTCAGAATCGCGCCCGGGTTCATGATGTGGCAACGGGCAAGGATCTGTTCAGCCTGCCGGGCCACCGCAGCGCGGTGCGCCTGGCGCGGTTTTCGCCGCAGGGCGATGTGGTGATGACCCATGACGACGCCGGGGTGATGCGGTTCTACGACGTGACCACGAACCAGCTCGACAGTTCGATCTCTTCGCAGATGATCGACGCGGTGATTGGCGCGACCGAGGCCGGGCGGAACGTTTCGGCGGCCCGGCTGGAGGCGACGGGGCTGGAAATCATCGTGCTGCCCAATCAGGAAAACGTTCTGGCGCTGGAGCACGCAACCGAGGGCGCGCCGCCCTTTTACAGTGACCGGCTGCTGCATGACGGTTTCGTCACTTCGATGGCATTGTCGCCCGACGAACGGCTCTTGGTGACCGGTGCCGATGACGGGCAGGTCCGGGTCTGGGACACGCAGACGGGGCTGTTGCTCTATCGGTTTGTCCAATCGCGCGATGCGCTGGCCCCGTTTGTGGGGGCCGATTTCGCACCCGATGGCGATCACGTGATTTCGTGGGACAGCAATGGCGAGCGCCGGGTCTGGAGGATCGAGCCCTTGCGGGGCGACCTGTTTCAGACCGCCTGCCAGCTGTTGCCGTTTCAGGACGGCGTGCGGCTGATCGAACCGGGTGCCAGCGCTGCGGGTGACCTGACCGAGGATCCCTGCAATTCAGTGCGGTTCCTGCCCGGGTGGCGGGCGGTGTTCGGCCTGGGTAATGGTTGAGCCTGTCCGCCGCCGCGGGCGGGCCTGCCGGTTTTTCCCGCGCTGCGCCCCTTGCAGCCCCCGGCCCGCAACCATAAGATTCGGTCTCAACGCATATCAAACCCGAGGCAGGCCCGATGCACGATCCCCATGAGTTCTACATGAATACGCTCGTTCCCATGGTGGTCGAACAGACCAGCCGCGGCGAACGCGCCTATGACATTTTCTCGCGCCTGTTGAAGGAGCGGATCATTTTCCTGTCGGGCCCCGTCCATGACGGCATGTCCAGCCTGATCGTGGCGCAGCTCTTGCATCTTGAGGCGGAAAACCCGTCCAAGGAAATCAGCATGTATATCAACAGCCCCGGTGGTGTCGTGACCTCCGGATTGTCGATCTATGACACGATGCAATACATCAAGCCCAAGGTCTCGACCCTGGTGGTGGGGCAGGCGGCGTCGATGGGGTCGCTGTTGTTGACAGCAGGTGAGCCCGGCATGCGGTTTTCGCTGCCCAACAGCCGCATCATGGTGCACCAGCCCTCGGGCGGCTATCAGGGCCAGGCCACGGATATCATGATCCATGCCGCCGAAACGCAAAAGCTCAAGGATCGGCTGAACCAGATCTACGTCAAGCATACCGGTCAGAAGCTGGATAAGGTCGTGGACGCGCTGGAACGCGACAATTTCATGGATGCCGAGCAGGCCAAGGAATGGGGCCTGATCGACGAGATTGTGGAAAACCGCAGCGCTGACGCGGAGTAACTTCATACGCCTGTGGGGCCGCTCCGGTGGTCACGCAGGCGTTAACATCGGGGTTCAAGTTCCGGTGCATTTTGACATTGTAGACGGGTATGGGCTGCTTTAGTCTTGGCCGGACAGCCCAAGGGTGCTCTGGACGCACCCGCTCAGTCGCAGCGCGAAACCCGGTTTGAGGTAAGATATCATGGCAAATTCATCCGGTGGCGACTCGAAGAACACGCTCTATTGCAGCTTTTGCGGCAAGAGCCAGCACGAGGTTCGCAAACTGATCGCCGGGCCGACTGTGTTCATCTGCGATGAATGTGTCGAGCTGTGCATGGACATCATCCGAGAGGAAACCAAGTCGGCCGGGCTGAAAGCCACCGATGGCGTGCCTTCGCCGAAAGAGATCTGCGAAGTTCTGGATGATTATGTGATCGGGCAGTCCCACGCCAAGCGGGTGCTGTCGGTTGCTGTTCACAACCACTACAAGCGTCTGAATCATTCCGGAAAATCCGAGATCGAGCTGGCCAAATCCAACATCCTGCTGATCGGCCCGACCGGCTGTGGCAAGACGCTGCTGGCGCAGACATTGGCGCGCATTCTGGATGTGCCCTTTACCATGGCCGACGCCACCACGCTGACCGAGGCAGGGTATGTCGGCGAGGATGTTGAAAACATTATCCTGAAACTGCTTCAGGCCAGCGAATACAATGTCGACCGCGCGCAACGCGGCATCGTCTATATCGATGAGGTCGACAAGATCACCCGCAAATCCGACAACCCCTCGATCACGCGCGATGTCTCGGGCGAGGGGGTGCAGCAGGCGCTGTTGAAGATCATGGAAGGCACCGTGGCATCGGTTCCGCCGCAGGGCGGGCGCAAACATCCGCAGCAGGAATTCCTGCAGGTCGATACCACCAATATTCTCTTTATCTGTGGTGGGGCCTTTGCCGGTCTGGAGAAAATCATTGCGGCGCGCGGCAAGGGTTCGGCCATTGGATTCGGTGCCGATGTGAAGGATGAGACCACCCAGGGCATCGGTGAGATGTTCCAGCAGCTGGAGCCGGAGGACTTGCTGAAATTCGGGTTGATCCCGGAATTCGTCGGCCGTCTGCCGGTGATCGCTACGCTGACCGATCTGGACGAGGATGCGCTGGTGACGATCCTGACGCAGCCCAAGAACGCACTGGTCAAACAGTATCAGCGCCTATTCGAGCTGGAAGACAGCAAGTTGAAATTCACCGATGATGCGTTGAGCGCCATCGCCAAGCGCGCCATCGCGCGCAAGACCGGTGCCAGGGGCTTGCGCTCGATCATGGAGGATATCCTGCTGGATACCATGTTCGACCTGCCGGGCACCGAAGGGGTGGAAGAGGTGGTGGTTAACGAGGAGGCCGTTACCTCGGATGCACAGCCTTTGTTGATCTACGCCGAACGCAATACGGGCGAGTCAGCGACCGTAGGCTGATAGGTCTATTCCGGATATTTGACCAAATAGTCCCGCTGCTTATGCAGCGGGGCCGGTTTCTGGTGCCCGTTGGGATGTGATATGTCCAATCAACGCAGATGCCGGTGGGGCCGCCTGTGGGATTGAGTATTTGAGACAAAGAAGAAGGGCTATCTGAGCCAGAGCTTTTCGCGTTTGAGCCGGTTGCGGATGGCCTGTTCCTTGCGTGGCAGGTTGGCCTGGTCAAATAGCGCGCGGGCCTTTTGGCCCTTGCCTTGATAGATCATCCGGCGCATTGGCTCATAGCCTTTCAGAACTTTCTTGATCCAGTTGGGTGCGCTGACCTCCTCGATCACGTCGATCACGCGCTGATTTTCGCGGGCATAGAGAAGCGGCAGGAAACGGTAGTGGCAGGTGGTCTTGCCGTCCAGCCAGCCGGGTTCCAGCGCATCGCGCCCGCCGCCGAAGGAGTGAATGACAAGGGGCAGGGCGACCTGATCCAGCCAGGGGGTCATCACCTGGCAGATCAGTTCGTCAGGCGGGTTGTCGCGAATGTCCAGCGCGTAATGCAAGAACCGGTCGCCGAATTCATGCGGGCACTTATAGTAGAAGAACCCGGCGTTGAAATAGAGATAGCGGCGCCAGTATTCATCCGGTTGGGCGGGGTTCAGCGAGCTTTCGAAATCGAGCCCGAACCGGTCATAGAGGGATTTCCAGATCTGCGTGTATCCCGGGCCGTAAAGCTCCAACTGTGGCCAGGTGCCTTCGACCCTGAGCGAGGCGGATGGTTGGGTGAAATCGAACGGCACCTGCGCCACGTCATCCAGAACCAGCGTATCGGTGTCGAAAAACACGAAAGGCTCACCCTTGGGCAGGGCCTTCAGCAGCTCGATCTTGTTGCCATAGGGGTAGCTTTCGCCGAAATGTGTGTTCTCGAAGGGCAGAATCTCGGCTTTCAGCCGATCCAGAAGCGCGCGCACCTCGCCATCGCCAATTTTCGGGTTGCCTGACCATTTCGGGCCGGGCTGCGGCTCGGCCACGAAAAGCCGACCTTTGAATTTGGGGTTGGCGGCGCGAAACGAGGCGGCGAACAGCGCCGCCTCATATTGCAGCCGGCCATTTTGCCCCACCACGACGATATTGAATTTGCTGGGGTTTGCCATGCTGCCCGTCACCCGATTTTTGAGCGTTTGCGGCGCAGTGTAAACGGAGCAGCAGGGCGTGACCATGCGAAATGATGCGCGAATGTCAGGCGGGAAACAGGATATTGCCGGTTATCAATGCGCCGGCGTGGTCAGGAGAAGATCGAGAAGCCGCTCAAATTCGGGTGCATCGAGCCTATCGAACCCGGAGCAGAGCGCGGCGAGTTCTGCGGCCTGCGCCCGTCCCCAGACCGGATCGGCGAATCTGTGAAACTTGGCCCCGATCTCGGCGTCGCTGAGCGGCTGATCGGCGTCGCCACGGGGCGTGCCCGGCGGCGCGGTCAGCCGCGTTCCGTCGCGCAGCACCAGCGTCACCTCGGCCCATCTCTGTTGCACGCTTCGCGCCGTCATTTCGGCGTCGTCAATCAGCCGCGTGGCGCGGCTGATGCGCAGGATATCGGCGTTGTTCAGGGTCTCGCGCGTTAACTCATCCGGGCCGAAGTCGCCGCGCACGATCATGGCGGCGACGGGGAAGGCGATGGAATAGGCCAGGTCATCCAGCGTCTGGGGTTCGTGGCCTGCAAGCCGCGTGGCATAGTGAAAGGTGCGGATCTCGACGCCTGCGATATCACCATGCGTCAGCTTATGCTTGCGCATCAGCGCCTGCGCCGCGTCCAGTGATGGATGCGCCCAACGGCAGCAGGGGTAAAGTTTGTAATGCGTATGCGCCGGGGTCAGCCACGTCACCCCCAGCCCCACCCAATAGGGTGCTGCCGCCTCGCTTTCGCAGGTCAGGGCGGGGGCCCCGGTGAAACCTTCGCACGCCAGATAGGCCGCGGTAACACCGGTGGGCGCGCCCCATCCGACGCCATCGCGCAGCATGGTGGGGAAATCGATGCAGCGCATCATCTGACTGCGGGGGCCGTGATACTCCGCAATACCCGCGGCATGGCGGATCTGCTCGGGCGTGGCCCCCAGCATGCGCGCCACGGCCGCGGCCACACCGACGGCGGTCCAGGATCCGGAGGTGTGGTAGTCGGGGCAGGTTGCATGCTGCGCCTGGCCGGCGCGATAGCTGACCTCATAGGCCAGCGCCAGCCACAGGGCGAAATCGGCCCCGGTGACAGGCTGCCCTCCCGCTCGCAGCGCGTCGGCCACGGCCAGAAGGGCCGGAAACACGGCCGATCCGGCATGCCCCTTGTTGGGGGTGGTGCCGTCATGCGCGTCGATGCTGTCGATCGCAAACCCCCCGGCCATGGCGGCACCGGCCGGGCTGACCATGCGCCCATCCAGAAGCATGCGCGACGCGCCTGCGCCACCCGGGCCAAACAGTGCCAACGCCCCGCGCCGGGAAATCTCGGCCATCTGCGTTGTCGACCCGATGGCCGCCACGCCCATCGTGTCCAGAAAACTGCGTCTGAGCAGGCTGAGAAGCACATCGGGCAGGTCGCCATATCCAAGCGACGCGGCGAAATCATGCATGCTGTTTGCGATGTTGTTTGATCCTCAGGTCAGATCGCCGGGAATTCGCCCCGGCTCCCGTTTTTTTTCCACGGCCAGAGGATGCGCGCGCAAATCGACCCTGTCGAGCCCCTTTGGTCCGGGCGCGCAGGTCTCTCTGCCCGTCAGGGTGCCGGCTCGCTATATTCGGCCTTTGTGGAGGATGTGCTGGGGGCTGCCACCGCGCTGGCCGCGCCCCCCCAGAAAAGCCTCACACCCGGACGATCAATTTGCCGGTGTTCTCGCCCTTGTAGAGCATCTCGATCGCCCCCATCGCGGCCTGGGGACCGTCCAGAAAATGTTCGCGCACGACCAGCTTTCCTTGCCGCAGCCAACCCGCCAGAGCGTCGCGTGCCTCGTCCATCCGGTCCTTGTAATCAAAGATCAGAAAGCCTTGCATCCGGGCCCGGGCGACCAGCAGTTGGCGATGCACGCGCGGGCCAACAGGTGTGGGATTCCAGTCTGTTATCGCCGCCGTACCGCAGATCGTGATACGCGCGCCGACGGCCAGGTGCGCCATCACCGCATCCGAGATCGGCCCGCAGGTATTGTCGAAATAGCAATCCACCCCGTCGGGGCAGGCCGCGTCCAGAGCTGCGCCCACATCCTCTGCCTTGTAATCGATCGCGGCGTCATATCCGAAATTATCCAGACATTGGCGCAGCTTTTCCGCCCCGCCCGCTATTCCGACCGTGCGGCATCCCATGATCCCAGCAATCTGGCCCACAGCCGACCCCACAGCGCCGGCCGCCGTCGACACCACGACGGTGTCGCCCGGCCGCGCCGCGCAGGTCTCGCGCAGGCCGAAATAGGCCGTCGTACCGTTCAGGCCCAGAATGCCGAGCGCATAGCTGCGCGGCAGATCCGTTTCGGTCACCTTCCGGTCGATACTGTCGCCGGGCACCATGGCATGGGTCTGCCAGCCGAACAGGCCATGTACGATATCGCCAGGCTGGTAATCGTGATGGCGCGACGCGATCACCTGACCGACGCCAAAGCTGCGCATCGGGTCTCCGAGCGGCACGGGTGGCGAATAATTCGGCACGTCATTGGCCCATCCGCGCATTGCCGGGTCGATCGACCAATGGGAGACCCGGATCAGCACCTCGCCCGCGTCCGGATCTGCAATCGGCATTTCGCGCAGCGCGAAATGCTCGGATGTCGGTACGCCAACGGGCCGCTTGGCCAGGATCACTGCCAGGTTTTTCATGTCGCGCCATCCTCTGCTTTGCTGTTTCAGCGCAGCATGCGTCGGGTCGGGGTGCGCCACAATATGAAAGCTCGTCGCCGATGTCTTTTCTGGGGTTGTGCCGGGCTTGCTTTCCCCGTTAAACCCGTCGGCGGAGACGTGGCCGAGTGGTCGAAGGCGCTCCCCTGCTAAGGGAGTAGGCCCGGAAGGGTCTCGAGGGTTCGAATCCCTTCGTCTCCGCCACTTGCCCCAGCGAAAGCGTTCTCCCGATCCGGCTGCGGCCGAAATTAGCCGTTGTATTCGAGGGTTATGCGGGAGGGGCTGTTAACCGGCCCGTGCATGAGGTGACTCGGAAGCGGTCTCTCAGGGCCGATATTCTCCGAACCTCATGACTGCGCCGATTTGGTGTTCAGCTTGTAAGTGTCTGACCGCATTGCTTTATATGGCCCCTCAAATCTGAGTTGGATTGGAGTCGCGTCCGGCTCAGATGCGGCCTGGATCGGAACTTGGGTTGCGATAGCAATGGCTCGGCCGAAATGGGTCGCCGCGATGCAGCATCCGGCGCGATGGGTGGAAAGCAGAAGTTCGGCACATGCGCAAACCGATCATCCGAGTAATTTGACAGCCGACATTCAATTAAAGCTGTAAGAGAGCGTTTTTTCTGCGGCACCGCAAGGCTGCACCAAGCCAATGCAGACCGTTTGGGATCGGCGATGCGCGCAAACTCCTGCAAACCAAGCTTGAGGCCCTCGATGTCGGGGTCTGGTTCCTCACGAGCTTGCATGGCTGAAGCTACTGCCGATCCGCAAGGCATTGGGATATCGGCAAGAAGTGCTCACGGCAGGCATCAAGGGGGCGATCCCCAATTTACAGTGTGCAGGCTCGACTGTTACACAAGATACAGCAGGAAAATCAGAATCATGGGGCAAACGATGGGGCTAGACAACGCAGACGCGGCATTGATGGACGCGGACAGCATCTCGGCCTTTGAAAAGATTCAGGCTGACTTGCTCGATGAATACCGTCAGGACCACACTTATCCATGGATTATCGGATATTCTGGCGGAAAAGACAGTACGCTCGTGACTCATCTTGCATTCGAAATGCTGATGAGATTGCCACCCAGCGAAAGAAAGCGGCCGGTGCATATTGTTGCGAATGACACACTTGTCGAAAGCCCATTGGTCGTTCAGCATATTATTGATAGCACAAATGAAATCCAAAATGCCGCCGAAGCATTTGGATTGCCAGTTATTACGAAGATTACGCGGCCTTCGCCGGAGCAGTCTTTTTGGGTAAACCTGATAGGCCGTGGGTATCCATCGCCAAATAGATCATTCCGGTGGTGCACCGACCGGATGAAAATCCTGCCGACTAGCCGTTACATCAAGAGTCTGGCCGATAACGCAGGACAAGTTATCCTGCTCCTTGGCGTCCGGCGTTCAGAGAGTGCTACGCGCGCGGCCTCTGTTGGCCGCTACGACAATGGCGAGCGGCTGAACAAGCATAACGATCTGCAAGGCTGCATGGTGTTCCGGCCCATTGTTGAGCTTGATACGGATGATGTCTGGGAGTTCCTTGCCCTGAACGAGCCGCCATGGGGCGGGTCGCACCTGAAGCTGATCCGCCTGTACCGCGAAGCAAGTGGCGGCGAGTGCCCTGTTGTTACCTCCAAGGATGATGCGCCGTCCTGCGGGAGTACGTCCTCGCGCTTTGGCTGCTGGACATGCACGGTTGTAGAGAAGGATCGCAGCCTTGAGGGCTTCGTCGAGTACGGATACACCGAGTTCGGTCCTTTGCTGGACTTCCGTGATTGGCTTGTTTCTATACGCAACGACAAGGAGCGCAGGCAGGCAAGGCGGCGCGATGGACGCATCACCATAACCGATGGCGGCATCTTCGTGCCAGGTCCCTTCACCCTTCAGACCCGCTCTGAGGTCCTTGAGCGCCTGCGCAATCTTGAGAAGGAAACGGGACAAGCCTTGATCACACAAGAAGAAATTGATTTGATCCACGAAATCTGGTCAGCAGAGATCGGCACCTACGCCAATGCAAGGCCGATGAGCGTTCGTGAGATCAAGAAGGACAAATAGATGCCGCGGAATGTCGTTGTACTACTCGATAACAAAGATGGACGCTCCATGATCAAGGGTGCCTGTAAAGAAAACGGGCTCTTGTTCGCTGAATTCGAGGAACTGGTGCAGGCAGAAGTTGAGCAAACTGGTAAACAACGCCGGGCCGGTCTTTGGGATTCCTTTGACGATATTCTGGACCGAATTCAGGTGGACGAATAAGCGCACATGTATATTTCTCAAATTACCCTCCGGGATTGGAAAGCCTATACAACGGCGAATTTCGAATTTCCTGCCCCGTCATCCGACAAGAATATTATTCTGATTGGCGCGCCAAACGGCTATGGAAAGACCAGCCTGTTTGAAGCCATTGTCCTTGGCATGTTTGGGCGTGACGGTCTGCCGTTGATCGCGCGCTCTCCTTTTTCAGGTGGCGACAAAGATCGCCTTGCTACATCATATAAGGCCTTCTTAGAGAAAGCTTTGCACAGAGGCGCAACACAAGCGGGCCGTAATTCTTGCTCGGTCAAGCTGACCTTCATTGATGATGATGACGAGCCGCTCGAAATCCAGCGTATCTGGCATTTCAATGATGCTGGTATCTACCGCCCGCAAGATGAAGAAATCCATATCTTTCAGGGAACAACACGCAAGGCGGTTGGCGCGGGAGCCTTGCAGGGCAATGACAGGGCAGATTGGTTCCGTGAATTTATCGCAGAAAACCTGCTGCCGTTTACGCTTGCGCATTTCTTTATGTTTGACGGCGAACAGGTCAGCGTTCTTGCCGAGCGTGAGATGTCGGCGCAGGTCCGCTCTGGCATCGAAGGACTGCTCGGCATTCCTGTTCTTAAGACGCTAGCCAAGGATTTGCGGGCCTATGCGGAAGTTCGCCGTAAGGACTCGCCGAACGTCTCTGACAAGACCATTGAAAAGCTGGAGCTAGACCGCCACCAGCTTACGTTCGAGCATGACAAGAAAGTTGAGCGCTACGCCGAGATTGAACCAACGCTCACCGAGCTCAAGGAAGAGCGGGAGCATTTGACACGCGAGCTGGCCAGCTTTGGCGCAGGCTCGCAGGCCCTGCTTCAGGAGCAATTCGAGCAAATCAAAAATTACGAGCGCTCCATTGAACAGGGCCGGAGTCAGCTCGAAGATTTGATGATGAAAGACATTGCCTTGGCGTTGTCTGGTTTGGGCTTGCGAGAGAGCCTGAAAGATCGCCTTGCCAGTGAGACCGTGCGGGAGCGCTGGGAGAGCGGCAGAAAACAGGGTGATAGCAATCTGGAGCGATTTATTGGGGCAGTCGATACTGGCATGGAAGCAATCGATCCATCTCTTAGCGAGTCTCAGCGCGGCGGCGTCCTGGATAGCGCACGCGCTGCTTGGGAGAAACTCTGGTATCCGCCTCCTGACAACTGTGCCGAGGACTTTCTGCATCCCTATCTGAATGAACTTGAACGCTCGAAGGTGATCGACCGGCTGAATGAGCTCGATGAGTTGGGCGCGCCTGCCATTGTTGAGCTTTTGAACGTGATCGCCACGAATGAAGAGGCCCTCAAACGCTTGCAGGATGAAGTCACGCGCACAGAAGCTGTGGCCCCTCATGTTGACAAGAAGCGAGAGCGCCTCACGCAGCTCAACGGCGAGATTCAGCAGCTCGATCAGGAAATTGGGGCGCTCAAGCGCGAAATGAGCGCGCTGGAAAGCCAGATCAATCAGAAGAACACCGATCTGACCAAACTGGCCGGACAGTGGGATCAGGCCAAGCCGTCTGTGCGGCGGGCGATGCGCGCGCTCAAGGTTGCTTCGATGGTCGATGATATCGTCGCCAAAGCCGTACCGAGCCAGATTGATGCCATCGCAGCGGCAATGACGAAAGCCCATCGCTCGATGGCTCATAAGAAAGACCTCGTGGAGCGCATTGCTATTGATGAGAACTGTGATGTGAAGCTTCTGAATACTGATGGCATGGATTTGCGCGGCTATGATCTGTCAGCTGGCGAAAAGCAGATATTTACCCAAGCCTTGATCTCGGCGGTCTCCTCTGTGTCTGGGCGCGGGTTCCCGATGGTCGTGGATACGCCTCTTGGCCGTTTGGACATTGAACACCGCAAGGGCGTGCTGAATCATCTCGTCCAGCGTGAGCATCAGGTGATCCTGCTCTCCACAAACACAGAAGTGGTTGGGGAGTATCTGCGCGAGATCGCGCCGCATGTGCAAAAGAAGTATTTGGTGAATTTCGAGCGGGTCGGCGATATTGGCCAGTCTTCGGCGCGGCCAGGTTACTTTGAAGAGCCGGAGGGCGTGGCATGACCCTTTCGCTGGTAGAAGTTGCAGGTGCCAATTTTCGCACCGATGAGAAGAGCGATGCCTTGAACACCGCCTTCATGGGGCGGCTTGGGATGCGAAAGCGTTACCTTCCGGCGCGCCTTGCCATATCCCGTTCGCTGGCCATAAGCGCGCCACCGGACCTTCTTGGCGATGAGCTGGAGCCTGGAAAGGCAATCAAAGGTGATACGCTCTTTGGGACGGGAACGGCGCTATCTGTTTGGATATCGCTGATTACACAGCGTGCCGGTGATCCGGAATTCGATGTCCGCAGACTTATCGGGCTGGTTGGAGCGCATTGGCAGCGCGGCCTTGTACATCTTGACAAGGATTGGAACCATGCCGGTCAGGATGTGGCAAAATTTGTCAAACGTCTGGTTGAGGTGGCTGAGCTTCCGACATCGGGGGGGGGACTTCGCAGCGTCGGCGGCACAGGTGCTGGCGCAACGTTTTCTAGCGGTCAGATCGATGTGCCTATTGGTGAGATCGGTGAAGATGTTGCCACAAAGGAAAAGATTGTCTGGAGCCTAAATGGCAAGGGCGGTTCGCCGCACAGCGCAATCATGGGCGGCGTTGGCTCGGGAAAGACAAGAACCGCTGTTGCCATGCTGCGCTCGATCAGGGAGCAAGCCTCTGTGCCGCTGCTGGCTTTTGATTTCAAAGGTGATCTGGGGACTGATGCATCTGGCGGCGGGTATCATATCGATGAGCTCTTTGGTGCCCAAATACTGGAGCCCCCGCGCAACCCGATCCCGCTTGATGTTCTGTCTCTATCCTCGAACAGCGAAATCGATATTGCAGAAGCCGCCTCGCGTTTTCGGGAGTCTTTTGCCCGCCTGAAGGGAAGCCGTCTTGGCGACCGCCAGCGCACGGCGCTGCACGAAGCAGCCAGCATGGCGCTTGGTCACGAGAGCCCGTGCGAGTTGCCCCACATCCGCGATGCACTGACGAGTTATTATGCTGAACACGAGATGAAGGAAGACGGGGCCATCTCCACCATGCAGGAGATTTGCCGTTTTCCACTCTTCAAGCCGAGCTTCAGCCCGGCTGAGTTTTTCGGGCAAAGCTGGATCATCAAACTGCCCCCAAACGTTGCAGAGGATAGCCGCACTATCGTTGTGAACCTCGTCCTTGATGCGCTTGATCAATATCTGAACAGCCTGATCGATGCTGACAGTAGCGCTGATGGATCTCGTGGCCTTCGGATTCTGTGCATGGTTGATGAGGCGCACCAGATTCTTGGCTCCAAGCTTCCCTCTTTGTCGAACCTCATCCGCATGAGCCGCTCCAAGGGTGGAGCGATCATGCTGATCTCGCAGTCGCCGGACGACTTCTCAGGCGAAGATGATGAGTTTCTCTCCGAGATGGGTCTGGTTGCGGCTTTCTCAACAAATGCACCACCGCGCAACGCGGCGCGGATCCTTGGCAAAGGAGCCAATCTGGGTGCGCTAAAAACTGGAGAATGCTTTGTTAAGAGACGGGGCGATCAAGTCAAAAAGGTCAAGGCTTGGTAAACATAAACGAAAGTAGCATGTCTTTGAAGGCAAGATTTGGGGATTTTACGAAACGTGAGTAGGCTTTATGATCTCGCTAGCAAAAAAAGTGAGCCCAAAACACCAGAGGACTATTTTCGGGAGCACTCGTTCAAAGTTTTTCTTTGGCCAGATGCTTGGCGGGATGCCAACACACCCGAAGCCTTGAATTGGAACAAAGTAGATTTCGGTGACGCCACTATCGGTGATGTTCCCGAACAGCGCGGCGTTTATGGGTTCTGTATTTGCGTTAAGAACTCGATAATGCCGCCTCATGGCGTGTTAGTGTATTTTGGTGAAACGTCACGTACACTTAGGCAGCGGTATCGAGAGTACGTCCGCGACTGCAAGCGTGGCGCTAAGAGGCCAAAGTTCGAGAACCTGTTTAGCCTGTGGCCAGGCGACCTCGATTTTTATTTTGCACCGATTAATGATCAGAATCGAGACCTGAAGGAGATCGAAGAGGAGCTCAATGATGCGGTCATTCCGCTTTGTGTGACCGACGATTTTAGTGCAGAAATCCGCCGTATTGTCCCAGTTCTAAGAGGCTGATCAGATGAGTAAGAAGATTGGACCCACTTATCTGCCTGCCCTAAAGGGACAGATTGGGAAATGGGCATTTTACACTACGCTTATGACATTTTCGGAAGTGAATGAGCGAATTCGATTGAGCGACGAGATTTATCGAAACAAACGTCTGTCTGATATGGTGCAACGTTCAGTCAGGACTGGGCGGGCGGAGAAAATAGCAGAGTACCTCAAGAAGGAGCAAGAGCGCTTCTTTCCAGCGATGGTGGTTGCCGTATTTGAAGGCGAGCCGAACTGGATGGAGTTCACGATCAAGAAACAGAGCGGTCAGATCGAGTTTGACCCAACGGTCTTAGATAGGGCCAAACTAGACTCGTTCGGATTTCTTGCTCTTACAGGTGAAGAGCGATTATTCCCCCTCGACGGACAGCATAGGTTGGCTGGAATTCGGGAAGCGCTTAAGGACCCAAAGGCTCAGGATATATTTTTGCCTGACGACGAAGTAACTGTCATGTTGGTCGCTCATGAGGCTAACGATGTAGGTCGAACACGCTCGCGGCGGCTCTTCACGACATTGAACAAGCGGGCTGTGTCAGTAAAGAAGCACGAAACTATCGCTCTGGATGAAGATGACGTAATGGCGATTGCCACTCGTCACTTGGTTGAACGCTATGACCCGCTTTCCAAGGAAGGAATTGTCTCATTTAGGACAAATGCAAATATTTCGGCGACTGATCACAAGGTCTTCACAACAATTGTTACTCTTTACGATATTTTGTTCGATCTCTTTAAGGCAATCTCAAAGCGGTCGCCTGATGACCTAAAATTCAACCGTCCTGACGAAGACTGGATGGATGTATATCGTGTTTGTGCAGAAACCTTCTTCAACGAGCTTATGCTGACCTTTCCGGAGGTCAAGCAATGCCTGGTGGGAAACGATTCCGAGAAGGTTATTACGGAGAACAGACGCGATGATGGAGGTCATATTCTTTTCCGACCTCTGGGGCAAAGATTGATCGCGCAGCTTGTCGCTGAAGCGGCAAAGGCTGCAATCAAGGAAAAGTTCGAGGATAAACACGCCAATCCAGATGACATGTGCTCGAAAACTGTTGTTGCGATTAAAGCTGCTTTCAAGAAATTTGCAGACTTACCGACAGATTTATCGTCACAGCCATACGTAAATCTCGTATACGAGCCGGACACTCGGAAGATGGAAGTAAAGCGTGCTGCTATCTTACGGGATGTGATCCTAAAGAGATACGGTCTTATCAAGCCGAGTGTGGATAGCAAACTAGAGAGCCGTCTAAAGGCCAGCGTCGGGGAGGATAAGTGCGTTGATGACTTCCTTTGGTAGATTTTGCATGTTGAGATCATGACGGTCTTCTTTCACGGAAACTTCGGGCTCAATCGCCACCATATGTCGAAGCTCGCCGTCATGGCCGCTGCAAAACCAGCTCTGTCAGACTCTGATCTTGCCAAGGACTTCGGCTATGGTGCGCCGTTCGCAGCAACATATCGGTCTTGGCTGCACAAGACCGGGATCGGAGATAGAGGTAGGCCATTCAAGCTGACTGATTTTGGGCAGGTGGTTCTACAGCACGACCCAAAGTTTTCGTCCCCGGTGACCAAGTGGTTTTTGCACCATGAACTCACGTTTGATCTTGAGAGGGCCGAAACATGGCACTTCTTCATCAAGGAGTTTGCACGCGGGCGCTCGACGTTCAATCGGAATGATCTTTTGATGGGCTTAATGGTCAGGCTCCGGGGGCATAGCGAGCAACATTTTGGGCCAATGAGCAAAATGAACCCGATCATCGTTCGAAAGCTTCTGGAGTGCTACACGAAGCCGGAGGCGCTGGGCGATCTTGGCATGCTGCGTATGGTTGGCAAGGATGAGTATGAGTTTCCAAGTGTAGAACCAATCGGACCTTGGCAAACGCCGGAGCAATTGAGGAAAGCCTATAGTGACCAATAGCACTCTTGGGCTCTGATCAGCTGGTGGGGTTTTCTGCATCGTTATCCATCTTCGATCAGATGGCGGCATCCAATCCGCGCATGTTTGGTTTGGGGTTCAGCGGGGCAGGAAGGCCCCTTGGTCGGTGGGATGGTTCCAAGACAAGGGTGGCGGTGATGCGCTCCCTACTGGTCTTGGTTGAAATTGGTCGCCATAAAAATGGGCTGGCGGTAACCAAGGTCTGATTTGCCGGGCCGCAACGCAGCGTCAGCTCCGGGCGCAAAGGTCCGCTCAGGGCTGCGTCGCGTCAGTCGAAACGGTCCATCTGCCGCATCCAGATTGAAGGAAACGGCTCCAAAACCTGCGCCAGCGTCAGCTCGGGTCGCTGCTTCCCGTCCAGGATAGCTTCGGTGAGGTCGGGTGCTAGTAGAGTGAGGCGCAGGACGCGGGTCATGTAAGACGGCGCTATCCCCTCGCGCTCAGCCAGTTCGGCGATGGTTGCGAACTCGCCCGACTCCAGCATCTGAACCGCCCCGGGTTTACCGGAGAGTAAAACTCTCAAAGGATGAGCCCTATGGATCAGAAGAAGCCCACCCCGAAGTATACAGCCGAGTTCCGCGAGCGCGGCGTTCGGCTTTTCCGCGAAC
>Ga0316205_10001345_pt1 | contig 32007 bp, 35 predicted proteins | sample 3monthpyrite_MG_FD_204941 | JGI IMG/M metagenome (GOLD analysis project Ga0316205, IMG submission 204941) | Microbial mat bacterial communities from mineral coupon in-situ incubated in ocean water Damariscotta River, Maine, United States -... | ecosystem: Environmental > Aquatic > Marine >...
CGGTAAAACAACCGGGGTTTTTTTTAGATTTAGATATATTGGCGGAATAGCAAAGTGGCTATGCAGTGGATTGCAAATCCATCTACCTCGGTTCGACTCCGGGTTCCGCCTCCATTTTTCAGCCCAACACGGCACTCGCCAGGGCTAAAAAAGTAAGACCACTGCCCAGGTGGCGAAATTGGTAGACGCAAGGGACTTAAAATCCCTCGGTGGCAACACCGTGCCGGTTCGATTCCGGCCCTGGGCACCATTTATTGATTCTAAGACATCCTATAAAGACCGAAATACCATTGAAAGCCACTGTTTATAAGGCTCTTGAGTCCATTAGCGTCTTATGATGTTTATTGCCATCCAGCTCATCTGCTGGTATAACTGTTGGTATATCTCAGTTCGATTGAGGAAGTACCAACAAAATGGCTACAAACACCCTATCCGACAAGCTTTCAGCACTAAAAGTTAAACAATCCAAGCCTAAAGATAAAACTTATAAATTATCTGATGGGAAAGGCCTTAATCTTGAAGTTCGCCCTAACGGTTCTAAGTACTGGCGTCTATCCTATCGATACCAACAAAAGCAGAAAACATTAGCACTTGGTGTCTTCCCTGTTGTGTCATTAGCCGATGCGCGAGCGCAAACACTAGAAGCCAAAAAACTATTACAACAACGAATAGACCCTGCACTCCAAAAACGACAAGAAATCATAAATTCTCATGAACACTCTTTTATAAAAATAGCTGAACAATGGCACAAGAAAGAATCTGGTCGGTGGAGCGAATCCCATGCTAAAAGAGTTTGGCAATCATTAAAAGCAGACGCCTTTCCTCATCTTGGAGATATACCTGTTAAAGATATACGAGCACCTGAAATCTTATATGTTCTACGTAAAATAGAAGATCGTGGCTCGCTTGATGTAGCTTCACGAATTAAACAGAGAATCGCATCAATTCTCCGTTATGCCACATATACGGGCATTATCGCTTATAACCCAGCTGAAGCCCTCAGGGATGTAATACAAACACGTAAGATTCAACACAGAAAAGCGATAAAATTAGAAGAGCTACCCGCCTTTTTAAAAGCTTTAGATTATTACAGTGGTTATACAATCACGAAATATGCACTCCAGCTGATAGTGTATACATTTGTACGCCCTGGAGAACTTCGTTCAGCTGAATGGAATGACATAGATCTTGAAAATGCTATTTGGAGAATTCCTGCTGAGAAAATGAAGATGAAAGAAGCACATATTGTTCCTCTGTCGACACAAGCAGTTAGATTACTCATAACAATTAAAGAATTAACAGGGAAATATAATTTAGTTTTTCCAGGGTCTCATGACAATCGAAAAATGATGAGTGAAAACACATTAACTTACGCCATCAGAAAGCGCCTTAAGTTTGATGCAACTGCTCATGGTTTTAGAACTGTTGCTAGTACAATCTTAAATCAGGAAGGTTTTAGAGTTGATGTCATAGAGAGACAATTAGCACATGGAGATAGAGATAAAGTTAGAGCAGCCTACAATCGTTCTCAATATCTTGATGAGCGTACAGAGATGATGCAGTGGTATAGCAATTATATAGATACTTGCAAAGACAAAAAGTAATATTATATCAATTAATAGGTCTATGAAATTATAACTAACACACCAAATAGTCGTTTCACGATTAATATCTGATGTTACAGGTGATGCGATAGATCAATTTTAATAAATACTTTAATTGAGTACCTGAACTGTCCATGATATTCAAATTACCTTAAAGAAAAATGCATAGTAGAATAACGATCAGATGAATCCTCGGACTCTAGATCATTGGAAATTATCTTCTGAATTATCAAATCAATTTTATCATCATTTATACCTGACAATTCATCTGTAGTTAGAAGTTTATTGAGATCACCTCTTTCAGTGTATGTTTTTTTTCTTTTGTCCCACATACGCAGATAAGAAGGGCTCGTTACTCTCCCTAAATGCTCCCAGTAAAATATTCTATCATCAGCCATATGCAATACAAAATCTGGATGATAGTTATAGTGCCTATCCTCCAACTCGTACACTTCTTCGTAGACGAATGAAAATGCACCAGATGCTTTCGCAGCCTGCTGTAATTTTTTATAAATGATGTATTCAACCCTAGATTTCACATAAACCCCTTCCGCCGGGCTGTAGCCATATTCAATATAATCTTCGCTTAACAAGCTGGTTCGGCGACAAGAAATAGCACTATTATTTTGAATATCTTTAAGGTATGTATTAATAGAATAATCATCAGATGGTTTTTGCATCAGCAGTACCACTTTTGATTTTGCTCGCGTTAACGCCGTATAAAAAAGTTCTTTAGAAACAAAGCGGCTATTTGACGGGACAACTATAAAAGTATTAGTAAACCCACTACCTTGAGATTTATGAACACTAATGGCGTAAGCTAATTGTAAAGAATCAGAATGTATTTTATTAAAATACGTTGGTTTATCTAGGTCTGAAAAGAAAACTTTATTATTCCCAGAAATAGCACCCATAGAGCCATTAGAAACAATCAGTTCATTTTTATCATATTCATTTTTAGTATGCATGACTTTATCATAACTCTTAAAAAGAGTTTCCCCACTACTATTCAAATAATCAATATCTTTCCTAATAGTTTCTTGAAAAAACAAATTAATACCAGATACACCATAAAACCCATTGACCTTGGGCGAAAGAATTTGAAGCTCATCAAGTAAAACAGGTGCTACCTTACCTTTCTTATCTATTCCGAAAAATTCAGGAATCTCACCTAATGATTTCTTATTTACCTTAAGAATCTTTTCAAGGTTTTTACGTAACTTTGATTCCAGACTAGCTTTGTCATGCCAAAACTCCAGATCAATTCCACCATCACAAAACGTAGTCTCAGCATCTAAATCACCCAATTCCTCGTCACTGAATTTTTCAAACCCTGAAAACAGTCGAGTAAAATCAATAAAGCTATTACTTAGTTCTGCTCTACAGTTACTTTCTAGTGAGATATAGTTAGATGAACTATAACTTTCACTGCTCTTTAGATAATCAATAATATCAGCAAATGGCTTACCAAAGCCTATTGGTGGCAACTGGTTTTCATCGCCCACCAGTATCAAACGTTTAAATGAGCCTTTCTCAATACCTGCATACCTCAAGACCTCACAGAGCTTAGGAAGATCAACCATCGAAGCTTCATCGATAATCAGATTATGAATAATTGATGTCCCTTCCTGTGCTGAAGCTATTCTTTCTTCCGCCAAAAATTTATCAATTGTTTTGACATTAATGCCATAAAAACCTTCGTCATTATTTCTTAACCTGAGAGCAGCTTTACCCGTTAGCGTTAAAACAAGATGCATTTCCCTTTGTTCTCTTAAAAAAGAAATTGCATTTAATAGCTCATAAGATTTACCAGAACCCGCTCCGCCGGTTAGAACAAAAAACTTCCTATTAACAATATTACGATATAGCTGTAATCGCTCGTCGTTAAATATTTTTTCGCTAAAACTTTGACCAATTTTTTTAAAAAGTTTGCTAGAAGAATCAGCAATACCTTCATTCAAAACAGCAACATCCAAGTTATAGGGAGCATCATTCAGCAGATTATTTATTACATCTGCTATATATATTTCTGAATCATATAAATCCTTTTGGTAGTACACGACTACACCAAATAAATCACGCGTTACAACTTTATCACTAAAATGCTTTATACATTCTTCTGATAGTTTATGAAAATCTTCTTTAACTCGATAATCATTATCATTTTTATAAAATAGTGGATAGGACTTAACTGCATTATTAATAAATGTGGCTTCTAAATAACAGTCACCTTTATTTTCTCTTGAAGATAATATTTCCCACACTACCGACCTCAAACGTCGAACATCATTCACTCGATAGCAGTGAAAATCTCTTATTTTTTTCAAATATTTTGATTGAGGGAAAAGCGCAAGATCTATCTTAAACAAATCAATCGAACCGTCTATTTTTATACCAGATAACTTATCTTCGGTTATTAAATTAGGTTCATATTCTTCATAAAGCAGATAAGGGTTATTACAAATTTCATTCAGCGAGTAATCACAGCCTTGTTTATTAATTATTCTTGAAAACTGATTTGCAGTTAGGTTTAAACTGGCCAAGCGTAGAAAATTATCGCTACTTATACATTCATCATTAATAAAATCATCAATCTCTTCAAACAAGCCATCTAACTTTGAATCAATTACAAACGATTGATTTTCAATTGCTTCGGTTAGTAAACTTAAACAGCTTTGATCCGAGAATTCTAGACTGGTAATAAGACCTGCAATTTCATGTCGATAATTGTCCTTTAGCCCAGGTACAGCTAACAATAATGCTTTTAATCCTGGTAAATACCCACGTTTAGTCCACGCATGTTTTAGCAAACCGTCCAGTTTTATAAGAGCTTCTTCCGTATCATATTCCGGGCATAAATCATGATCTTCAACGGTTAGAATACTTTTACGAATTTTCATCAACAAATAGATGGCTTGATCATCATCAACATGTTTTGCAACGTAGGTAAAACCATCGCGTAATTCGGGCTCAGTAATGGTTACTGCTATCTCTTGAAGTAGATCTTCAGATATACCTCCATCGCCCTCCATCATTTTCAAATATTCATGATAGGGCAAACGTACACCTGTATTTTCGAAATCTAAACTATATCGAAGCGCCCAATTTAATGAAGGAAAGTTTACTTGTTTTTGGCGTTCTTTGGCTGCATTCAACTCAGCATCACTAATATCAAACCAATTCATTTCACCTTTATCCGCTAGCAGTGCACAACCCGCTGTGAGATAAAGCATATCCTCGCCTGACACGGGATTGCTGTACTTACAATATAAAAAAACAATGCTTTGTTCTTCTACCGCTGAGCGATGAAAACTCCGAATACGCTTCTCAAATATCTCCTTAGGGTAATAACTACCATATTTTTTTCTTTCGGTTTCATCGCGCGTGAACGCCAGCTTAAATGGCCAGCTAATAATCGAATAAGGAGGCAACGCTTCATTTATAAGGGGGAAGTTAGGCTCAACAGGGTTGTCATGTTTAAAACTTAATGACTGGTTACCGAATGTGTTGATCGACCAAAAACAAGGTGGCTGGTAATCCCCCAGGTTGACCGTAGTAGCCGGACAACCTGCACAACCTGCTTCACTCTCTTTTTGTGCATCTCGCCGTTTTCTAATTCTGTCAGACAATAATGAGTTCTCACCAACGCAATAAATATTATCTTCAGGTTTATCGCAAATATTTCCATTCCATTTATTATCGTGCCACGCCATTCTTAAACATAGGTGCTTAATATCACTAGAATGTATATTTTTTGTTTTTGAAATGCTCATTTCATCAATACCCATATCAACAAGCGAATCACCATTTTTCAATCTACCAACAATGCTATATAACCAATTTAAAGATTTAAAACTAACATTATCCTTAGCTTTTAGTTTTCGTGCAGTTTGATATATAAATTGCTTTTCTTTTGGAGCAATCTCTTCGCTGGTAGAGTAATCAAACAAATCATTTACATCCAATGTAGATGCCCATTTTTGAAGCTCTTTAAGAGTTTTATCTGCCATATATATTTTAAGCTACAGCTTTCTCCACAATACACTTAGCTTTAATAAACTCAAACAAAGGTCGAAATACTTCGAAGTGTTGCACATCGAACGAAGGTACTACTTCATTAGAGAACTTTGTTTTATTAAAGGTAAATTTAATAATTTCACCACCACCTGGGGCCTCTTTTTTTGAGAAGTATCGACCAAGTAAATCTTCTCTATAAAATAACAACTCAATAGGTAAATGTGAATCGTCACCACTTCCCCAAGGATTGCCGCTTTTATCTAAAACCTGTGGTTTAATATTATCGTTATCTGGAACAGGTAATAACACTGCATAATGGCCTGGATGTGTTAATTGTTTTGCCAGTCCTTTTAGAGGGTCACTCTGCTCATCACATGAATTAGTTGGTTTTAAGCCATTCCAATCATCATAAGCATCATCAAAATCAAATAAAGCGATCATTATTCTGTCTTGATAATTTCTTCTAAGTTCTTCACCTGAAAACAGGCTATAGAGGACTGTACGACAAAAAGCACTTTGAACAATAAATGGTTTTTCGATGCCAGGATTCAGTTTATCCCAAGCTGTCTCTAGAATAACTTCATCTGTTATACCCTCAACAAATACAACAGGACCTGTTGTGCTTTTCAGAATTTGGTTAATATTTAGTTGAGCTTCGCCTTCAGTAAAGGAAATTAATCCTGCTGATAGGGATGAAATAACATCGGATTTTTTAACCTTGTTGATAACTACGTGACCGTCATCGAATTCAAACAAATTAATTGTACTTTCATCTGCAGAGGAGATTGTAGAAGCGCTATGACTACTCATTAAAACATGATTAGTTTTAGTAGCTTCATCTGATATAGACACAACCTGTTTGAGAAAATCAAACTGCCATTCTGGGTGCAAGAAAGAATCTGGTTCATCGAGCAATGTAATACAGTGTTTGTCTTTAAATAGTTCAGTAATGGCATAAATGTATACTGATTGAAATTGTCCATCACTGAAGTGACTGATGGAAGCATCAACACCACCAGTCAACTGGAGTGGAACAGTTATTTCGGATAGGAAGCCCAATGTTTTTAAATTATCAAACTGACGAAAGAGATCGTAGGCAGTTAGGTCATTAAATTCCTGAATTATCTTATCTATATCTAAATAAAGTATGTAGTTGTCTTCTGCTTCTATATAGCCTTCAGTAACCAAAACATCACCTGGGCTATGGGTAATACAATTAGTTAGTCGATCAAGAAACGTTTTGGTAATTCCCTCAGGTTTCCAAAAACGATCATGTTCGTCGTTATTTTCTATGGTGTAATTATCCGAATTGCTGCCTTTTGCATATTCAGGTCTCGACAGTATAAGTTTAATCACGGGCTCAGTGCGGTCAGTAGAACCAGGTTTTTGCAAGCCTAACTTATCTATACTCAGTTTTTGACAGATAAATTTTCTAGCATTGCTTGCTTCTGGTTGTATAAGCATTACCGCTAAAAGCAATGATTTATAATCTGGCCCGATACCAATAAAATTACGACTTTCAGAGAAGTCGGCCTGTCTTATTCGTTTGCGGAAATTGTTTTCGTACTGCTCAACTAATGCGCCTACCGTATCATTATGACCAGAGTAATAAATTAAGACATTGTCAGGTCGCGGTGTTTTGCCCATTGTTTTGCGTGGTTTCTCATTTATTGTTAACGCTTCGTTTTCCCAATTAATCGTTGTAGTTGAATCATTAACTTCGTAACTTATTTTGTAATTAAAATCCAATTCTGGTTTATTGCTGTCAAACTCAACAATATGGCGAAATATTTCTATTAATGCTTCAAGTAGATTGGATTTACCACTACCATTTTTGCCTACAAAAATATCGATAAAACTATCGCCTTCAAAACTTAATGAGAAATCATTTAAATTTTTGTAGTCGCTGATAAATACACTTTTTAAGCGCATAGTAGTTCCTTTTAAATAAGTGCCTGATCAGCCATCACATCGGCCAGGTGCAATTGTGTGATTTTTGAAGTATTGATACTTTGTTTTAATGAGTCACAGAGGGCCAGGAGCTCATCTACTTTGACGACTATACGCTCTTGTTCTTCAATCGGAGGTAATGAAAAGCCGAACATTTCTATTTCAGACAAATATAAGCAAGGTTGAGCACCACCACGTTTTCTTGAATGTATTGAATTTTGAAGAAGACTGGAGTCCATAGCATGTTTCAAATAAGAAGAGTTAAGTAAAAGCGGTTTTATTAATGCTACGCTTCTAACTAAAGCAAAATCTGAATCTGCAGGTACTAAAGATGTTCTTCCGATAGTACCACCAACTGAAACAATTAGAAGATCGCCTGGTTCAGGAAGACATCTTTCACGTGATTTAATGTAGTGTTCTTCAGAAATAAAATCACAATTTTTAAATTCCAAGTAACCGTCTCTTACATTCTTAGCCGAGAGCAATCTATAACCTTCAGCAATTCTTGGTGGGGTTTGATGGTCACCATCAGTTATTTTTGAAGTTATGTAACCTAAACGCACCCATAACCAGTTTTTAGGTAACTCAAATGGCTTTTCATCCTCAGTGATTTCAGGCAACTCTTTTTGTTTCTTAATTTTCTTTTCTTTAACCAACAGTTCTTTCTTAACAGTGATCTTTTCTAACAACAAAGAAGCTGGTTCATCACTTAAGTCTTGTGGTACTAGTTTTCCCATTACTGCTAGTTGTAGGATGGTTTGTTTTAGTTGGTCAATACTGTGCTCGGTGGTGAATAGTGTGTCGAAGTGGTTGGCTATTTTTGTCCAGGCATTGTCAAAGTCACCTTTGTTGGCGGCGTTGGTTAATGCAGTTAGCAGAGTTTCTACCAGTAATTCGTGGGCTGCTATGCTGTTTTCTTGTTGTTGTTCTAATTGATCGCATAAGGCCATTAGTTCGTCTACTTTGGCGACTATGCGGTGCTGTTCTGCTAATGGAGGCACCCCCATTACAAACGAACGCAGGTTACCCAAGGAAACAAATGCTTGGACACCTCCAGAAGATTGGCCTTTCATTATTTCTGCTGCTAATTTTAAATAGTATCTGAGATAGGAAGGGACACTAAGTGATTTATCGAAATACTTAAATAAAGCTACATTTTTAATACTAAATGGTTCATCTACATCGACGATAACTGGATTCCCTATACTACCAATCATCGCAAATAAAATATCATTACGCTCAACATAAGACCTTTCGATAATTTTTAAATGGTCGGTTTCGCTAATGTATTTAACGTTACTCATGTCAAGTTGACCAGTGTATAAGTTCTTACTAGTAACTAGAGGGTAACCTGTTGCCTGTGGTTTTGGGCTATCATGCGTTCCATCACGAACATCATATATTTCATCAAATCTTTCCCAAGCCCAACCACTTGGTAAGTGAAAGCTTTTTTCATCATCCGATATAACTGGCAGTTTCCTATTTTTCTTTATTAATTTGTTATTGATTAACTCTGCCTTTATATTTTTAAGCTTTTCTAGTAAGGCGGAAGCTGGCTCATCATTAGGGTCTTGAGAAACCAATAATCCCCTAACGGCTAATTCTAAAATCAGTTCACGAAGTTTTTTAATTCCATAAAGCTCAATCTTTTTACTACTGCCACGCCCTACACTTTTCTTTTTTTGTATTGCTGATGACCAAACATCGATATTATTGGTAATAAGTTGTTCTATAGCGGACACGAACTACTCTCCTTTCCCAGCTAAGGCATCTGATAAAATACCTTTAAGCTGGTCACGAAGTTGCTGTATTTCTGCCTGCTGTTTTGTGAAGTCTGCTAATAATTTTTCTGGGTCGTGACTTATGATTTCACCCACATGTGGGTTCTTTATATCCAGGTTGTAATTACGTTCGATGATTTCATTGATACTGACTTCCCAGGCTTGCTCATTCTCTTGCCTGTTCTTACGTTTGCTTTTGGCAGCTATCGATTTACCTTCACCCCACCACTGTGAACAGTCATCAAAATCTTCTAACTTCATCGGTTTGGTTTTGTTGAAGGCTTTTATGCCTTCTGGCAAGGGTACTTCGTAGTACCAGACATCTTTAGTGGGTTTGCCTTTTTCAAAAAACAGGATGTTGGTTTTTATGCTGGTGTATGGTGCAAACACTGAATTCGGCAGCCTGACGATTGTGTGCAGATTACATTCTTCTATTAATAGTTTTTTGATTTTGGTTTTTACGCCTTCGCCAAATAAGGTACCATCTGGTAGTACGACGGCGGCACGACCTTTGTCTTTTAAGACTTCTACTATTAACTGCAGAAATAGATCTGCAGTTTCACGCGTGCGTGTTTCTGCCGGGAAGTTTTTTTCTATGCCGTCTTCTTCTGTACCACCAAATGGTGGGTTGGTTATTATGACATCGACTTGTTCATCATCATCCCAGCTTGATAGTGGTTTATTTAAGGTGTTGTCGTGTCGAATTTGTACGGGGACTTCTATGCCGTGCAGTAACATATTGGTAGTGCATAACAAATGTGGCAGCTGCTTTTTCTCTACACCGTGCATTTGTGATTGCAGGGTTTGATGATCACTGGCGTTTTTTACGTAGTTGTCTTTTACGTGATCGAAGGCGCAGCTTAAGAAACCACCAGTGCCACAGGCTGGGTCAAAAATTGATTCACCCAGTTTTGGATCTATCATTTGAACGATAAAACGTGTTAGTGCTCGTGGTGTATAAAACTCACCGGCATTACCGGCACTTTGTAAGTCTTTTAAAATTTGTTCGTATAAGTCACCGAACAAATGGCGCTCTTTTGAACTGGTGAAATCAATTTCATTGAGTTTGTTGATCACCTGTCTTAATAGCGTGCCGTTTTTCATGTAATTGAAGGCATCACTAAAAGCTTCTTTGGCGACAAAACCACGCGGGTTTGATTTTATGGGTGCGACCAGATTCTTTAGTTTTGGAAATAATTCATCGTTTACAAAATCTAGCAGTTCATCACCGGTTATGCCTTCGTTGTCGGCTGCCCAACTTCGCCACAGGTATTTTTTAGGGATGGGTGTTTTGTAGTTATCTTGTTCGAACTCGAGATTTTCTTCCTGGGCATCGTATATTTTTAAAAATAATAGCCATGACATCTGGCCCAGGCGTTGTGCATCGCCGTCTACGCCGGCATCTTTACGCATGATGTCTTGGATAGATTTAACTACTGAACTAATGGACATATTTACTCAATTTGATTTCTGTTGGTTTCTAAGTTGCTCTACTACATCGCTGTAGAGTGCATCTACTTTATTAAAGGCAGATTCTAACTGCACTTGTTGTTCATTTGATAGAACGGCTGAGCTACCCTGCTTTGTAACCCAATTCGTTATTTTGTTATATCGTTGCTGATATTCTTGTGTTTCACCCATGTTGTCTTTCTGGCATTTTTGACGTAAAAAAGTTTGCCAGTCTAGTTCTCGTTTTTCATCACCATTGCATACGGCGCAGGTTAAGATGAGATTGCATAAACGATTACTACCGCCTTCTGATTCTGCAACCAGATGATCCAGGTGAGCCTGACGTTCATTAGGATTTAATTCACAACCGCAATAGGCGCACTGGTTTTCAAAGTGCTGCCAGATTTGTTGTTTCTCTGCTTTGCTGGGTTTTGGATCAATTATGGCTTTTATCTTTTTGATCGCATTGCGAGCTTGCGAAGGTGTCATTAACTCACCTTACCCGTATAAAGCTCCGTTTCTAAATCTGTTATTGCTTGCTGGTATTCCTGTTTACCACCAAAGGCTTTGTTGGCGATTTCCATCGGGGAACCCAGCTCATCTAAGGGTTTTACTTTTAGTACATGGATGCTTTCAAGTTCTGTTACGCCACCATCGGCATATTTATCTAACAAAGTATTCAGTACTGTTTGTGCTGTGTCTGAATATTTGGTGAAGTAATTGCGCTTTTTTACATTGTTCGCACGTTCTTTACGTGTGAGTGATGGCTGGTCGAAGACCACATGGCAAATAAGATCAAAGGGGTCCATGTCTTTACCGACCTCTTCTTCTAGCGCCTGCCAGATTACACCTTCACTTGCCAGCTCATCTATGATGGCTTGTTTGCGCTCGCTATCTTGCCACTTTCGGGTGAATTCATCCAGCGATGTGAAGTGTTTTTTAACGGTATTGCGGGTGTAGTCTTTGAACGATTCGGTGACGAGTTTGCCATCGGTGCCGTAGTATTGAACACGCTCTGCGATCTTTTTGACCGTGACACCTGAGACGCGGTATTTGATGTAGCTGCTTTCATCATCGTCATCACCCCAGTCAGCATCACTTGTACCGTAATCGGGGGTGAAAGTGTCATCGCTATCACCTGTTGTTTCGTCACCTGATGCAGGTTCGTTGTTATTGGTGTTATCTAGCTCGGTATCGAAATCCGTATTGCTTATATCGATGATGTCGTCGGGTCTGCTGACCATGACTTTTTCTGGAATGCCATCGAAGCGTTCATCGGCAAACAGTTCGGTGGCTTTTTTAAAGTCGAGTATGGTGAACCAGAGTTTGTTGTAACGATCGTCTATTCGTGTGCCACGGCCAATGATCTGTTTGAATTTTGTCATCGACTGGATGTTTTGATCGAGCACTACCAGTTTGCAGGTTTTGGCATCTACCCCTGTGGACATGAGTTCTGAGGTGGTGGCGATGACCGGGTAAGGCTTTTTGGGGTTTATGAAGTTATCCAGCTGCGCTTTGCCTATTTCATCATCGCCGGTGATCTTCATTATGTATTTGTCGTTCTTTTGTACCTGCTCTGGATTATGGTTAATGAGCGCGCGGCGCATACGGTCGGCATGGTCGATGTCGTTACAGAACACGATGGTCTTGGCCATGGGGTCAGTACGTTTAAGGTAGGCACTGATGGTTTGCGCGACCAGGTCGGTACGTTCATCTATGACCATGGTGCGATCGAAGTCTTTCTGGTTATAAATACGGTCTTTAATCAGTTCACCGTTTTTATCGACCTGCCCTTTGGTGGGGCGCCAGCCTTGCAGGTCGACATCTAGATCCACCCGCACCACTTTATACGGTGCGAGGAAGCCATCTTCTATGCCTTCTTTGAGTGAATAGGTATAGACCGGGTCACCAAAGTAATCGGTGTTGGATACATCTTCGGTTTCTTTGGGGGTGGCAGTCAGGCCGATTTGGGTGGCTGAACTGAAGTATTCGAGAATTTCACGCCATGCGCTGTCTTCTGCTGCACTGCCACGATGGCACTCGTCTATGACAATTAGATCGAAGAAGTCTGGCTTTACCTGTTTATAGGCTTTTTGGCTTTCATCAGGACCTGTTAGTGCCTGGTAAAGTGCCAGATGGATTTCATAGGCTGGATCTACTGTGCGACCCGTGATTTTAGTCATTGCCTGACCGAATGGCTGGAAGTCATTATTACGTGACTGGTCTACCAGCACATTGCGATCTGCCAGGAAGAGTATTCGCTTTTTCTGTTTGCCTTTCCATAAACGCCAGATGATTTGGAACGCGGTATAGGTTTTACCAGTGCCGGTCGCCATGACTAATAGAACCCGGTTTTGAGCACGAGAGACTGCTTCTATCGTCTTGTTGATAGCCTGTAGCTGGTAGTAGCGTGGCGCTTTGTCTGTGCCATCATCATGATAATCTTGCGTGATGACGGGTAACTGAGCTTCAGTATAGCCTTTCCAGATACAGTATTTCTGCCACAGTTGTTCTGGTGTTGGGAAATCGCCTAGTTGAATCTCGGTTTCTAACGGCGAACCATCATTGATAGTTTTGTCATGGAAGATGAAACCGTCACCATTAGAGGCGAAGATAAAGGGCACATCGAGTAATCGTGCATAGTCCATGCCCTGCTGCATACCTTTACCAATTTCGTGCTTATTGGCTTTTGCTTCGATGACAGCAAGCGGCATATTGGGTTTGTGGTAGAGCACCACATCTGCAGATTTAACTGTTTTGCGTACACCCATCTGACCACGCACGATGACTTTTCCATCACGCAGCTTCACTTCCTGGCGGATTTGCTGCATAGAATCCCAGCCAGACTGCTCAACAGCCGGGAGGATGAATTTAGTGATGATGTCTGTTTCGGTAAGTTTTTTCTTATCCATTAGATTATTATTTTTATATCCTGGATTCGCTGTTTTCGATACTACGCTAAATTGCTACCCATTTATATGCCCATGACTTTGTTTTTATGTAAAATAATCATGCACTTATCTAAATAATTTAGAAAAAATGTCCAAAATATGACCAATATATCTAAATCTAGCAAATGGTTTGGAGAATGTACCTTACAGTTTAAATAACAACCATATGAGAAGCATTATCAAAACAACTTCTTACTAGCAATGCTCAATTAACATCTGGATATTTTATGACTGAGATTAATACACATTACTACGATATTAATGAACATGATGAGATTAAATTTAATCCAACTGGCTTGAAATATTATCGTGCTCTATTCGCCAAGGTCGGCATAAATATTCATCAAATCACTACGCTGGATGGACTTAATAATGCTATTAAAGCATCTGAATATTATCGAGAAGATCATATATACAACCAAGCGAAGAAAAGAAACAGTCTTGAATCAATGACATTAGTTGCGATTATTGATGGTGATCAAGCCGAAGTTGAAAAAAATATAGCAAAACTTAAACGGAAAAAAGAACTTAATCTGAATGTCCTTAAGGGACATTGAGCTTGTAAATGCCAAAGGTTTATACATGGAATTTACAAAATATATTTATGTTGTTTTTATATTTGTAACTTTCCTATAGGAAAGTGATCAATTTAAAAAAATTATTTTCATTAACTTTCCGATAGTTACTATTGGAAAGTTATGACATATTTTCCATATGGGAAAGTTACGTGACTTTCCGATAGATAGACACTTAAGGGAAGTACCACATAATTAGTACTAACCCGATTATCATTAAAATGGGTTACATTTTTAATCTGGAAAAATGTAATACAAATAACCATGATCTGATCAGGCCAAAAATTAATGGTTGACATTAATTTTTGTTGCTTTTATTATTTATTATAGTTGTTTTAAGACAACGAGCCGCCTTCCAAAGACGCAACCAAGATACAAAGCCCATCATTAAATTATTTTAAAACTAAATTTAAAATAATTTAAAAAGATCCTAGAGATTACTAATTCTGAGATCCGACTTACGCATCAACCGGTGCGAATTTCAAAAAGCCACTCGTAACTCACAAGACCAATGCGTCTCGAGCATACTCACCACTATTGATTTTAATTAACATCAATCTTCTTTCATGAGTTGAAAGATAAATAAAAATCAAAATATGCCAATTATCTATCGAATTTAGCAGTACCAAGATCCTGCCATCACAGACAAGAATCATTGTACCTTTATCGCAGTCTGATAGATCAAACCAATTTTATTAAATATAGATATATTTTAAACAATCTATGGGTATTTTATGCCCACATTGAATAGGAATTTTGAAATGAAATTTTTAAAGCTTAAAGATGTAATTAATTTAACCGGGTTAAGTCGTTTATCGATTTATGCAAAAATAAGCAGCGGAGACTTCCCATCTCAATTTAGACTAGGTGAGAGATCTGTAGCATGGCTAGAGACTGATGTCTTTGAATGGATGGAGAATTGTTGTAAATGAGTTTAATCTAGCCAACATAACTATAGGTTATGTTGGCTTTGAATCAGGCGTAAAGCCATCAACTTATTCTGTTGGTATATTTGTTGGCACATATGAAATACATAGAAAATTAAGTAATAGGAATTCAATTAATTATATCAACTGTTCGATTCCGTATGATGAAATAACTTTAAATAAACATGTATATAAAAAAACTAAGTGACTTTTAATAAATTGTTTTTTCGGTCCCAATATAAACGGGTGCTGGAGATGCACTATATGTAGGAAGTGTAGAGCATGAGCCTTCTCCTCCATAATAAAAACTTGCTTTTGATTTATTGTTGTGGATATTAGTAAGCATACTTGTCCACATGGCACAAGTTGTAATACTTACTCCTAGCCGATCTTGTTTAAGATTACATATAAACGTATAATCACCTCTACCACTATGCAAAATATTAACTGCCCCACTTGCATATACAAGCACACTGTTAATATTTACATTACAGCTGAAAGTCGCATTTGCTTGAGGTGAAACTAGTAGTACAAATAAATAAATATATTTTTTCATCATAAACTCCTTAAATATAATTTTTTCTACTGCGTGCTGCACTTATAATTCCATATATAATCATTTAATTTCTTATCTTTGCCTTAAAGTCGCTCACTATAGGGGAAATATCATTCCCTAACCAAAAATTAATTTCACTAAGCGCAAGAATAGTTTAAGTACACAATGTAGAAACAATTATTTTTATTTAAAATATAAAAGTTTTTCGTTAGCGAATTCCTGCACCTTGACTAGCTGAACTTGAGGCATAGCAAATTGATTCAGGTTCCACAGGAAGGTCGACCACCACTCCCCAATCTTTGTTTGCTGTAAAAGCTGTTAGTGCCATTGTTAGTGCAACTTTTGTCCTCTCCTGCCCCATATCACTCACCCTGAAATACACTCGATCATAAATACAAATACTATTAAGGGTAGTATTATCGGTGTATATAATGAAACTTCCATCGCTTCCTGATGTGATAATGTTTTTTACTTTACCATGGTACCAAGTATTAACGGCGAACACGTTACTTACCGACAAAAGTAGAATTATTCCAAAAATAAACTTGCACTTCATATTTCTATCCATCCTGATAAAGTAGATCAGTCTTTTAAATTATTTTTTCAGATTGTATTTAATTAATGTTTTGTATCATCTCAACCTACAGGATCAACCTGATGAACTAGGCAATAACCATTGGTAGTAGCAGTTGTATATACTGTAACCGTTTTCCCAAGCGTCCATGCAGTTATAGTGAGCGATATCATTGATTTTTTCTCTTCACTAATTAACATCCAAGCTTTACCACTTGTGCAGTTTTCGGGCACTTCATTTGCACCAATGCGTACTAATATGCCTGCGTTAACGCTTGTTATATTTGTTATATCACCTGATACATGGCCAGGTCCAACAGCTGCAAAAGAAAACGATGGAAGAGATGTAATGATAAAAACTCCAATATACTTCATGATTTTCATATTTGCTCCTAAACCTATTCTTCAGTTAAATTTAACATTTCTTTAATTTTATAATCTAATTAATGCATTAAAATGATAGTGCGTGCGCAATTGGGCGTGTTGCAAAACAATCTGGTGCATCCTTATCATAGCCAACTGTTACCTTTGAATTTGTTGTCCTAGCTGTTAATAACATTGAGTAATATCGATCTCTCTGTTTTTCTGTTAGTGTTGGGGACAATGCAAAGAATGTACCTGTACACTGATGATCACCAGGCATTGTTGACAAACCAAAATAAATTACATCGCTATTATAAATTTTCACCCAGCTAATAGTCGAAGTGTGGTTAGCTGTATAAGCTGCAAAACTCAATGCTGGAAAACTTAATAAAGTTATTAGATATAGAACTTTCATTTCTTCCCCAATTTATTTATGAAACTCTAATTAGTCCAAGTCAGTTAAGTATCTATAATTAAGTTCAACTTGAAGAGTTTGTTTTGTTTTATTTAATTAAAGTTATGGAATCTACTAAGCAACTATCTGTTAGATAGTAAGATATATTAAGATTTTTACCTGCTACTAACGCAGTTGTTACCAAACTCAACATTTCTTTTACTGCAGTAGTCGTAACACCATAACTTCCTGCTTTTACTAAAAATGGTTTTATAGAGGCATCACCGGTAACGTTATTCCCACACTCGCCGTATAATATCCCTGAACGGATATTCAAATCTCCACCAGGTAAAACCTGCACGCTCTTTACTTCTATCGTTTGCCAAGTACCAGCGCTGGATATTACAGGGAACAACGTTAAGTATAAAAATACAAATATTGCATATTTGTTCAACTTAAATATCCTATGATGCATCACTTTGCAATGACTTGAAAAATTGAGGGGTGCGTATTGTTTCTGCCCTTACAGCCACTTACTTGTAAGTTAATATTTGATTGCCTTGCCTGGGCAGACATTAATAGAGAAAAAATTTCCTTAAAAAACATATTGTCTATATCAAGAACATATAAACCAGGAGATGTACAATTATCTGGATTTGGCATTGATGCGTGTTTGATTAAAATTCCATTATTTCCAGGTGCTGGATAAATCTCCAGTACTTTTGCAGAACCTGACCAGCCACCAGCTATGGCAGTAGTCGTGATAACTATAGAAACTAAAAATGTTAGTTTTGATAGTGTTTTCTTGTTCATTTTATAGCCTTGATAAATATAACAATAGGATAAGGCGCCCGTGTATTTTCCATATTGTGCTTAACCTACTGTTAACTTAAAACTCAGTTTCAACTAATTTTCAATTCGTTTTGCCGCCAAACATTTTAGCTCCATATATTACTAAGGTGCTGCCAACCATATTCTGTCAAACTTCATATACCCATTCAAAACACTGCGCATTTGTATTGATATGTTTCTTCCTGAGGCTTGAGCGGTGAGCGCAGTGGAATAAAACATTTTTGCAAATTCTGGTTTGTCGTCAATTGGAAATATAGCCGCGCCACCATATGTAATCTCGTACCCAAATGTAGAAGCAACCTCAAGACTTAACGGCTGGTCAAAATATATTAAAATTTGGTTACTAGCATTCACATATATTCTTTGAACTTTACCACTGTAACTACAATAGTTATTTTCATTATATGTCTGACATGTTGGTTCAGCAGAATACCCCAGTGATGGTAATATTGTCATTAAACAGATAATTAGTATTTTTTTCATACCTTTCGTCCCATCTTCTTCAGTGAAAACAATCTAATAATAAAAAATCATAAAAATTTAATTCATTCATCATTATTATTATTTCTTTAAAACAATACAACATTAAAAACAAACAAAAAAAATAATCTGACCTGTTTTATATACATTTTATTTCATTCAGTTTCTTTGGTCTTCCGCGTTTACCTGGTGTCGCTTTAATCTGCAACGCGTCTTCAATCTCTTTTCTATAACACTCGTTACCTAAAACACGACATTGATTAGTTGAGTCGCGTATAACATGCAACAAATCATCATCTATCTTGTATCTAAACAATTCACGATACGCCTTCACTCTTTCCTCAATACAATTGCCCAACTCAATATACTGTTCATGTGGTGTAATTAAGTCATCTTTCTTGTTATACGCATTAAAGCCATAACTCGACCATTTATAGCCTATTGGGCTTTTTGTCATCCTCGCACGCACAGGGTTTAATTCAATATAGCAATAACAACGAAGCAAGTAAGCCTTACTTTGAATCACACTCGCTTTATAGCGACCTTCCCACAAAGTACCCGTTCGTTTATATGTGCCATTAATATATCGTACATATTTCCTACCTAATGACTGCATTGTTTTTGCTATTCCATCTTCATGGTGCGGCGTCATCAGTAAATACACATGATTCGTCATTAACACATACGCATGTATATCACATTCATTTTTTTCAACCGCTTCTTGTAATCATTCTAGATAACGGCGGTAATCACTTTCATCAAAAAAAGTTGCTTGCTTGCTTATTATTACCACGTTGCACGACATGTTGCGGCACACCCGGTAATCGATAACGTATTTGTCTTTACCAGCTACTAAAGCTGTTGTTACCAAACTCAGCATTTCTTTTATCGCATCGGTAGTGACGCCATAACTTCCAGCTTTTACTAAAAATGGTTTTTTAGAGGCATCACCGGCACGTTATTCCCACACTCGCCGTATAATATCTCGGAACGTATATTCAAATCACCGCTAGGTAAAACTTGAGCGTTCTTTACATCTATTGTTTGCCATGTTCCAGCGCTACACATAAGGGGGTGAGTTAACGGGCGAGAGCCCAGCCCTAACTTTCATGACCAACTTGAATAACTTGTTATATTTAAGTCGCATCAGCAGTAAGTATTACACATGTGATTGAATCTAGTGCTGCTGCTTGGTCATGATCAAGCACAACACGTAATTTTTCTTTAGTTTTACTGGCAGCCAGAATATAGGACCAAAGAGCTTTATATAGTTGTCATCAGAAAAATCAATCTGGGCTTTGTCGTATGTGCACTCGTCAGGAAACGAAACGCTTGTAACATAACCAATTCCATTATTTAAAGTTAAGTGCCACCTTCTAAATCACCAGTCCAAAATCTACCAGCATACGAGTTAGAAGTGACAAAACTCAACAACAAAAAAATGCATAGTTTAAACATGAATACCCACTTAAATGTCTTTCAGCTCACTATTATAAATCTATACCAGATAGTTTATTATTAATTAACAGTAAACCCGTACTGACCAAACGAATATTTCGGTGAATTAATTGTGTGCGTACCTGCATTATCTCTATATTTCATATTCCAGTAACTACCAAAACCACCACCACAGCCTACTGATACATTTTTATATTCATAAACGTGATTATTTCCTTTGGTCATTTCATAGTTAATTGAATAATTACTCGAATTTAAGTGCGCAATATATTTATTATCTACCCATAAATCTGCGGAACAAGTGTAGCCTGCTGATTCACTAATAAATTGTACATTCACTCTATCTACTGGCGTGGCCAGTGGTTGGCCAGGGCAACCCATCGTAAACCACCATTCAGTGCCTGAGTCTGAATTACCAGTCACTTCAACATCTACTGATGTATTACTTCCTGGGTTCCAATTGAATGTAGATTTTTTATATCCACTTATTTGGCCTCCACTAGAATTTAAAACTGTATTTGTACCAGCTAGTTTAATCTTGTATGCATCAGGAATAGTATAGGCTTCAAATTCAAACTCGACTGGACCTGCTGTACTACCTAAAACCATAGTGCGAGTATGAGTGCCCGTACGGCCTTTAAAATCAACAGTTGTTCCACATGGCGTACCTGGTGTGGGTGTAGGTGTAGGTTCAGTTACAACAGGCTCAACATAATGCCTTGCAATTGCTAGCCCTTTTTCTCCACCAATGACCCCATCAAAAACAATAGTAGACCAACCAGTAAATCCAACATCTGTAATCTGTGTAAAATCAATTGGAGGCGTACGTGCATATTTGTCAAGTGAGACATTAAAAGACTGGTGTAACTTTCTAATGTCACCTACATCATAATATACTTTTACTTCACCTATCATAGTAGCACCCGATTGATTAGAATAAACTTTTGCCTCATCCGGTGACACTATCCTACCAAATTGACCTCTGAAAAAATAATTAATAAGCCCTGCAGAGTAGCCAACAGCTCTTGGTAAAAGTATTTTATAGTAAGATTCATAAATGAATGGATTTAATGAATATATAGGTTGAATTATATCAATTTCGTCAATCAAGTTCTTTTTCTGTAAATCATCTGTAAAAATTGAATAACTGCTAATCTTTACATCTGGGTAAGTAACCCCTGAAGCAGGGTCAGAAATTGTTTTCGTAATAAATTTTATTTTTCCTTGTAGTTTATTATAGTTTAATAGGACCGGTATCTCTTCGTTTATTAGGGCCGATATCGCTTTATTACCACAAATACTTAAGTCTTTCACATCTACAGGATCTGTTTTCCACAATGGATTTGTGAAATCAGGATTGGGAAGTGGATATGCACTTACAGGATTTGGATCATCAATAGGACCCCAAAAATTTGTGTCAGGTGAAACAAAATTTCTTGCTGTAAACTCTGCCATACCTCTACCATCTCCACTATCCCAGAAGTCTGATGGACTTGAAATTAAAGAGTCATTGCGATTTGAGTCCGAGCCATGCCAAACGTAAGGCAAATATATATCTGACTGCTCAATTTCATTCTTAACGCATTCGTTAAATATTCTATCAACACTTCTCTCTAAGGTACTTGGGTCATAAAATATACCACCATAAGATTTACATTTATCTGCACCACAATGCTGATCATTACGTACGTGATCAGGTTGAGCCATATCTTGTACATGATGAATAATATGACCAAACGTCTGTATCAGTTTACCAAAGTTTATATCACGGGTATTTTTTTGAGAAGAAGTTAGCGCATTTCTAAAATAAACCAAAGCATCTTCATACGAATATTCTTGTGGTGCAGTTTCACCTGCACAATAGTCTATTGGAAGAATATACTGCTGATTTCTTTCGGTAGCCCAGTCAAGCGAAGAAACCCCTGTTCCACAATTAAAAGGTAGACTTAGCCCTGCTCCAGCATTTTGCGGATCGTAAAAATGATGAAATACACTAACATCAGATGTGTTGGGGAGATCAGTATTCTTACAAATATCGTTCGGGTTACCGGTAGATTCAACGCAACCATCCTCGAATCTTGACCCAAACTTTATCAAATCTATACTACTTAATTGATTATTGTGGACATTAGGATATAGATCTTTATTGCTAAACCCAAAATCAAGAATCAAGCTGGGCAATCTACTATTAGTAATAGCCAGTTCAGTCATTTGAGAGTGACTATCTATTTCATAGGCACTAACATTAAAAACACTGACTAATGATAAAATGATACACGTATATTTTATTTTTCGAATTAACATATAACTATCCACCTGGTGCACATGAATTATATCTATCTAAAGCCTTATCTAATCTAGAACTTATCGATGTCAATCTCATTTTATAAATTAAGTTTTTTCCAGCTTTTTCAGCTTCGTTCACGAACTTTTTTAAGAAATTGAGTGTTTTTGGTAAATTGCCCACAAAACAATTTTCATTGCGCGTCAGATAATCTAAATTTTGAAAAAAAGTACTCGTATCAGAATGCTGCGAATTAAGCACAACATCTTTCAATGCAACTTCGTTTAAATTTATTATTTCCTTAGATCCCGATCTATTCGAATAAATAGTCGTATTTATATACTGTTTATTGCCACTGTGAAATAAATCAACCACTTTAAAGCCATATCCTTTTTTTAAAACACTTATAGTTGGAGTGTAGTAACGAAGCCCTGTTCCACTCTTTAGTTTTATGCTTTTAGATACTGGAAAACTGAAGCCTCCATATCTATCTGTCAATACCTCATCCACATGCAGTGGATCACTACCATATACATTAACATTTGTACTTTTTTCAGACTGCCAATGAATAAACACTAAAGCATCACCTAGTGGGTCTTTTGTTCTACTGTCTACAATTTTCCCATCAACCCGATCAAACACAACTTGAGTTACAGAACATCCCGACATAAATGTAACTAAAAGTAAAATGATAGTTTTTAATAAATAATATGACACAAGTACTAACCTTTACATTGACTCTATTAACCAATTATGATTTTCATCACGCTTGAAATTAATAAAAAACAAATACTCGATCCCATCAATAGTTCTATTAACAGAATACACAGCATAATCTTGTGTGATTTGTTGTTGATTAAAATTACGAATAGAATTTACAATATCAGGTAAGTCGTTATATAACCTATTAAACACTTCCGAGTGTTTATTTTTCGAACGATTTGTAAAATAAGATAATGCGCCTGATACATTTTTACTTTTAAGAGCACTTTGCAACCCAAACCAAGTCTCATTAAGAGTCTTTTCATCATCACTAATTATTTGAGAATTTTGTTCGCCAAAAGAACCATTTGCATTTGCATGTATAGTTGTTACTTCACCTGTTGCATTATGCCTTATCACCAAATCATCTCTACCATCTCCGTTTGCATCAGATAAAGTAACTGTAGAAATTTCAGAAGAGATATCCTGCCCCTCAATAAGACTCTGCTGAAACTCGTATATATAACCTTGAGGGACATAACCATTAAAGCTAACAGTTACTGAGCTTTGGCCCTGAACCCCAGACTGAATAAATAACTCTACAGTATCCGGTGATGTATCTATTTCACCAAATATAACGTTTAGTTCTAATGCATTAAGTAAACTTGGTTTACTACCAAGCCACTTTGATGGAGGTAAATAATCTCCCCAAGGACTATTTGCTTTTAAGAAGAAAACAGGATCATTATTTATATCAATAGGAAAACTAGGATCAGAAAATATGATTATAATTTCAGGGGGTGACTTCAAATAAATATCTTTTAAGCCATCACCGTCGACATCTACAAGATAGGCCTTATATTCACTAATATTACTGTTTGTTTCGGCAGACTTTACATTACCTGCAACAAAGGCAACCAACCCGAAAACTGTAAGAATTAATATACTAATTCTTTTATATTTTTGCATCATAACGAAATACTCATTTTCTCTTAATCTTTAAGAAGATTGAAATACATATCCCTAATATCAATCAATTAAACTGATAAAGTACGGCTGAAGCCCCTGAAATCCTCGAGCATTATTTCCCTTATTTGTGGCATGAAAGGAAATTCTCTTTGAAGTGGTTTGGGCTGCTATTAGTATCGATACCCAGGACTTTTTCAGGCTATCAGCGGCATCCATTTGATCTAAAATCAGGAATGTTGAAGTGCCTGTAGATGTATCACCATTTTTGAAACTGCAATTAACCGGATTAATAGCTACAAATACTGTCCCGCCTGTGAAACCCATTTCATTAAAGTTATGAAAACCCGATGAAGATGCTGATTGAACCGAGTCAACTGCTACAGTGCATGCCACATATGCATAAGAGCTCGGTGACATCAATATAAGTAATAAGAAAATTATTTTTTTATACGCACGCAATTCCATGTCTTTCCCTATGACTATGCTGTTTGGATTAAATATTTTAGGCGAACAATAATGCGTCGATCAGCGTTGATTAACACCCCATCAAATCATCAAACGATGATTAAAAATCAAAAAAGTCTTTTTGTTACTATAATGATGTAGCAGCCCAATTTGATTCAGTTAATTTTTACTCTGAATTCAAATTTTGTAACATATGTTACAAATCAAATATTACTTAAACCATTTATTATGTATTTACAATTTTGTAACAATATATCACAGAAGAATTGATTTACTATTTATTTTTGAAATTTCAGATTTTTCTTACAAGCGAAATTTAGTGCTAATATATTTTTAAGAACAAATCAATTGCTGTTAATACTGAGATCAAGATAGGTATGTCAAATAATTTGACGGTTTATTAGCAATAAGCTAGCTAATGAATAAGAAAAGTAAGTCTAATGTCAATTATTAGTTATGCAAGCTTATAAATACATAGTTTGATTTAGCTTAAAAGGATTGCGTAACAAACAGAAAAATACATAAGGTATGCACTGCAACGACATACATCTGTATGCATTTTTATTTAAATACGATTTAATGAAGCTCATAATATTAATAAGCTGGTATATTTATTGGTACAAATGATAACTTCGAGATATTTAAACAAGTTATTTAAATTGTTTAAATCTACTATTCGATTTCCGCCCTCGCACTAACCTTTTTATATCATTTCATTCGAAAACCCATAATTCTGAAACTATTGGTCTTGTTACTGTACCACCCCAAAAAGGAATTATTTCGCATCCATAACTATGCAATCCAATCTTTTTTCCTGATGCAAAAGCAGCTAAAGCGGCAGAAATCATTGCTTTATGTCCTGCCCTATCTCCTTTAATAAAAACATGTTTTGTATCTCCACAGTCATCTGGGTTAAGAGGAAAATTCTCATTTAGAATCAAACTTACTCCACCACCATTATGTACGAAGTATTTATTAATAGAGACTCCTGGGCCAATTAGCTTTGTCAAATATCCATATGCATATGAATAATTTGAACTAAATAGCATTGACAACAAAATTAGCGTAAGTATTTTTTTCATATTTTCTTTCCTGACAATAACGTTTAGTCTAAGAGATTTATTTATAAATACATGCCATATTAAAGGACACTTAAATTGAAGCTCCTTAATAGTCTAGTAGTCTTGATATATGTAGGTAACTTCAACATTACCATCTTGTGGACATGCACCTACTCTTACAGAAACAGGCTTAGACGCCATTGCACTTGCCAGAAGCATTGCGTACCAATTCTTAGCTGCATACATTCCAACATTATCTGTTTCGTTCATTTTAAAATAATAATATTGACTGCCTGTGACACACAAGTCACTCTTAAGACGAAAATTAATAGTATCTCTAGTCGGATAGATCCTTGTGATTTCTCCAGTTATAGTTTCTGCTAATGCGGGAGTACAAATAATCCCCAGTAGCATCTGAAATATGATAGTGATAACTAACTTTTTCATTCTTTTCCCTCTATGGCCACTCATTGCAATTAAATTAACATGCGTCTTTGATCAACTGTTCGCATTGAACTTCTTTACAAAGTATTACTTCAAAACAATGTAGCCAATATGACAAAAATCATGACCTGAGGTTGTCTCCTTATTCACATACAAATGCACCGGAACCCCTCCCATTTTTGCCGCTAATAATACACTGACATAAGTTTTATAATTACTATCTGATTCATTCAAATATGCCCAGCTATGCTCGTTACCACATAACTTTGGTGAGTTATTTAGCGTTACTCTAAATCCATAATTATTGCCAGAAGTAACATCAATTCTATTGATCTCTCCCGTGATTGATCCATCCCATGCTAATGCTTTAAACGTAGCAATCAATAAGACTAAAAATACTAACTTTTGGTGCAATCTCATAATCATTCCTTTTATGGTATTAATAACTAAGGTAACTACTTGCCCAAGCTGATAATAATTGGACTGTAACGCCATTAGTATCTTTATAATCTGCCATTGTAATTAAAGAGAATGTATTATCAAATATAATGCTAAAAAATCTCATTAGGGTTTTCTCGTATTTAATAATATTAGCGTTAGACAAAAAGCTTAATTTGAGAATAGATCTTTTTTAGCATTAATAGGGTTTATTTATGCAAATACATTGACCCAGCACCGGTGAGCTCATTATAAGTACCACCATGCCACCCATAATCTACACACCGATGGGAATATATACGAAGCTTTTTTCCACCCATAAAAGCCGAAAGAGACATTGACAATAGCTGATCATACTGGGGATGGTTTATCGCTACAAAGACAGTATTAGCAGCAGTACAACTAGAAGGATTACCAAAGTCACCTTTAATTTCGAAACCTTGGCCTCGTATTATTTCTACATGATCGACAGGCGAAGTAGTTGTCCAACCAGCGGCGAATGTGGTTGATGAAAATATAAATATTGTTATTAAAAAAATACTTCTCACTAATTAACTCCTTTTGATATTAGTTCTAATGTTAGTAAAAGCATGCCGTGCTTGGCACCTATTACTTCGAATGAATATTACAGAACTAATTTAAAGGGTCAACCAAAATAACATATTATAATTAAAACTAGGAGTACGACAGAAAATAATTGTTAGATAAACTGTTATATTTAAGTTGCATCAGCCGAAAGGATTACACACGTAATAGTGTCAGGCGCTGCTCCTTGATCATGATCGAGAACAACACGTAATTTTTCTCCCGTTTTACTGGCTGCCAAAATATATGACCATATAGCTTTAACATAGTTATCTTCAGAAAAATTAATTTGAGCTCTATTGTATGTACACTCATCTGGAAATGAAACGCTTGTAACATAGGCAACTCCATTGTTTAAATTTAAGTGCCATCCCTCTAAATCACCAGTCCAAAATCGACCCGCATACGAATTAGAAGCAATTAAAATCAATGACAAACCAATAACTAATCTAAACATATACTTTCCCCAAAGTTTGAATAAAACGAAACATAGTACTCTAACTGATATGGATATTACATATTTTCTATACAGAATTGCTATGCACGTTTGTGACCACACCATAGCACATTGTTATATTTAATCTTCGATCGTTAAATATTTGAAGCCACGAATGGCATTATATGTTTGTCCGTCAAAATCCACACAGCCATCAGAGTAGCCTGATATTTTTTTCCCACTCATATATGCCGCTAACAAAAGCGGGTAAGCCTTATCATAATTTGTATCAGTGTCTTTTAATACAACAGCTGTGCTGCGCGTGCAGTTATTTGGATTTGGCCAGCTACTGGCGTATAGAAAAAAACCTCCAGTTTGAAATGCTACCTTAGTCACTTTATTTGCAGATAATCCCCCACCCGCATATGCAGAGAAGCTAATAAACAATATAGCTATAATGGGTAGCACATTAAAATGTTTTTTCATTTAAGATTTCCTTATTTGAATATAACGACCAAAATAAGTGGTGCAGCGCGTCTTTTGCGGGTCATCCAGCACGTGCTCTCTGCGTGAAAATTTAATTGTATTGTTAGGAGTTTATTGATTTACCATTTTGAGTATGCATTTCGAATTAACATTGCCCCACCAATACAATGCGTAGAACTTGTACCCTGCAATTTAATTGATTTATTTGAAATGGAATGAGCTAGTAGAGTTGAATAATGAGCTCTTCCTGCATCACTATTTAAATAGCCTGTCCACTGATCATTGCCGCATTCATTACCATTGGAAATAGAAGAGTCTAATCGAACAATGAATCTTTCTCCGGTATCAGAATTTGTGTCTGGATTTTTATGGACCAAAAGTTGAGTTATATTTCCTGTTTCTTCTGGTTGGCTAGCAACAACTAAAGCTGGAACAGTAAAATACTAAATACTAGTTTATTCACTTTGTTTTTTCTCCTAACAGTTTTAAACTGGTCCGTATAACATTATCAGAACTCACTAACACACCCTATTTAATTATTATTTTTTAAGAGTTTATGATCGAAGAGGATAAATAGCAAACCGAGCCCCATGATGGGTTGAAATATCAGACTTACTATAATTAATATGTTCCTGGATGATTTCTTTGGGTCTTTAGCTGCCTCTCCGGCTATAATTATTCTTATAAAAAACACTAGGTGTTAACAGACACAACCATCTATACCATCTAAAATTTTTTTAGCATTAAAATTACGTAGAATACTGATTATTAAGTATGCATTTACATCGAATATTATCAGATTTGGGAATCGAACCTGCACGGATTCGGAATCGAACCAATTATCTAAATTTTTTTCAGTTAAACTTAAGAAAATATTTTAGGAATAATTGATTAGGAATTAATTTTTTGGAAAAAAATTTAAAATATCTTTTTCTGATAAATTTATGAAAAATTATGGCTGAGAACTAGCTGTGATAAAGCAAATAATCACGTTGGTACTCGCGTTGGTATCAAACTATAATGTATTATAAATATACCCTTAGTATCAGTACGTTAGAATAATTATTCGATTCCGGCCCTGGGCACCATTCTTTCGTGTGAAGATGACACGAAAATCATTTATCCCGACAGGGATTCAAATTATTTTTAAAACTGCCAGATATTAATTTACAAAGAACTAAGGATAAGCTCTTTCGAGTTACCTTTTCGATACCAAATTTGAGCCTCTACCCACTCACTCTTTGATCAGTCGAATTCCATCAGCTTCAATACTAATAACACGCTGTTTATACAAACCACCGATTGACCTTTTAAAGGCCTTCTTACTCATGCCAAACAGGTCAGAGATTAATTTAGGGTCGGACTTATCATGTACAGCGGCATAACCATTATTCTTTTTTAAATATTTAAGAATAGTATTCGAATACTTATCACGGGTTTCTTTGCCACCCTGCAGACTTAAATCAATCCTTCTATCGGGACGTATGTTTTTAATATAGCCTTTAATACTCTGTCCGAAGCTTAAGCGCTGAAACACTTCATTTTTATAAAGCACGCCCCAGTGACTATTATTCACTATTGCTTTATATCCCAGGTCTGTACTATTTGCGATAATCAAATCAACCTCCTGATTCTGCTTAAAATCATGCGGCTCATCATCGTCTAAAAACTTATCGATTTTAGAGGAAGCAACGATTCTTTTATCCTTGTCATCGACATATAAATACACCAGATATGAACGACCTTTTTCCATCGGTCTATGCTGTTCCGCAAAGGGAACTAAAACATCTTTCTCCAAACCCCAGTCTAAAAACGCTCCAACATTTGTAGTATCTACCACTTCTAAATACGCAAACTCACCAACTTGTGCTTTTGGAGTTTCAGTAGTCGCCACTGGTCTATCTTCTGTATCAAGATATAAGAAAACCTTAATAGAATCGCCAACAGACAGGTCATCACCCACGTATCGACTGGGTAATAGTACCTCGCCTAAATCTTTAGCATCCAGATAGACACCAAAATCTACTTCCTTAATAACTTCTAATTCGTAAGTATGGCCAATTTTAATCATTTTAAATTCTCGATAACAACATTTTATGCAATACAGGTATTATACAACGAGCTGGTGATTAATGAGGCGCTGAATATACATTAAGATGCTGGTTGGATTACTATAACTATGACTGAAGTCATCATGATAAGAAGTTCTGCTGACGCATACATCAGAATTTAATGCATGATCAATCGATTTTGGCAGGAAATCATTTAGCTTATATAATCTAGCAAACAGCTTAAAAAACGAGTAACTGTAAGACCAGATATGATCTGCTGCTGTTATATAACTTCACAGCGTAAAAAATAGTGATCTTCTCTGCTAAGCCAGTTAATGGCATCAGAAATATGTGATATCAGTTCTTCATTCACATTTACAAACTGAACACCTATTTTTAGGAAGTCACCGGAATATTTTTGATCAGTCCAGACCACTTCAGCTTCAACATCAAAACCATTAAGATCTGACATATCAGGGCGTAATACTTTGAGGCAGATATTTCCGGAAACTCCTTCATTAGCTTTTGAGATCAAAAGTCCGGCCCCTCCTAATGAGATATCTGTAATAAGACTATTTTTTTTATCACCGGTGTGAGCATCACTACTTGCACGATTTTGGCAGCGGCGATCAGTTGCATCAGACATTATTATCTTCCTCAAACTTCTTTTATTTATTTGTCTGCTTGATTATAGACTGAGAACTAATATATTACTTCCTGAATTAACGCTGCTGAAATTAACTAGTGAAGAGTTAAAAAATATTAACCAACTCGTCTTGCTTAATTTGCACAAGCAGGCTAGACAGGGAATGTCGGATTGCTTGTTGCTCTATAAATAAGACTATTCGTTATTTAACATCTGAATGATTGCATCACCTTGTACTGAATTTTACAATTTAGCTTGCTGATACCTCAGGATTTTCATACCATTCTAAACATCCCGTACCAAATTCTACTTCACTCCAGTGATTTACCGTAAAACTTATACAGCTCATACCAGCCGCATTAAATGAGACGCTTTGCCCGGTTAATCTGGTTGCCAGGTCAGACCAGACAGGTTCATGCCCCACCAGCAGAATTGTTTGATCTTCATCACTCATTTGTTTAACTAACTCAAGTGCGGTTTCAGCTGTTGTTTCATAAAGAGCATCAGTTACACTACTATCACACATCCATTTACCTGCTGTCATCGCCAGGTCTAGCGTTTCTTTTGCCCTTAACGCCGATGAACAGAGCACAAAGTCCGGGGTCAATGCTTTTTCTTCTAATAATTCACCCATGAACATCGCCTGTTGCTGACCATATTCAGTTAAGACTCTCTCATGATCACTGGGCGCATCGAAGTCTGATTTAGCATGACGAAAAATAAGTAATGTTAGCGACATTGTTTTTCCTTATTTAGCTCTTGATATGAACTCGGCATTTTCTGTGTTTATTTTTATTAACTCACCTTCGGCCAGGTACTCTGGTATTTGAACAACTAATCCTGTTGTTAGTGTCGCAGGTTTTGTTCTGGCTGATGAAGATGCTGCCTTCATTGCTGGTGAGGTTTCGACTATTTCTAAAACTACACTTGATGGCAATTCGATTGACAGTAACTGCCCTTCACTGATGACAGCTACAATACCTTCGAGGCCATCAGTAAGATAGGATAACTCTTCTTCAAGTAACTCATCAGATAGCGTGTACTGCTCATAACTCTCAACATCCATGAAGGTGCAGCCATCGGCATCACGAAATAACATTTGAACTGCACGGCGGTCAATCTCAATCGATTCAAGATTATCATCGCCTTTATAACTCTGCTCGAACTTCTGCCCTGTTACAATGTCCTTGCCTTTCATTTTGTACAATGTGTTTCCACTTCTTGATGAAGCCGTCTGCACGTGAAGTTGTTTTATAACCACAGGGTTGCCATTGTGATTGATAATACTGCCTCGTTTTATTTCATTGGCTTTCATTTATTTCTCTTTGTTAGTGCTGAGATGGCTGATTAAAGGATCTGACAGGCTTCATCAAAATCTAATCGAGGTGATCGATCAAAAATCTTTGTTTCATCACCATAACCGATTGCACAAATAAAATTACATTTTACTTTACCATCAGGAAAGAACTCCTGATTCATTTTGTCGTAATTCAGTCCTGACATTGGACCAC
>Ga0316205_10001346_pt1 | contig 31997 bp, 58 predicted proteins | sample 3monthpyrite_MG_FD_204941 | JGI IMG/M metagenome (GOLD analysis project Ga0316205, IMG submission 204941) | Microbial mat bacterial communities from mineral coupon in-situ incubated in ocean water Damariscotta River, Maine, United States -... | ecosystem: Environmental > Aquatic > Marine >...
GAATAGTTAAGAAACTGAATAAAACTGAACACTATGGTGATTTTTACACACCGTCTTTTTGTTCTTCGCCAGAGAAGTGCAAAGGCCATAGCTGTTGCCCAAAATCCTATTCATGCACTGAGTAATATAATGAAAGCAAAACCAATATTATTTAATTCTGAAATGGTTAACGGCCTGCTTGAAGGAGTCTGCTATGCGATATGACATATCACAACATAATCTAGAACGAGTAATAACCTTACCAGATTCTGAAATCGCAGAACGATATAAAGACGGCGAAACAATTGCAGAACTGGCAGCGGCATATAAAGTTAGTTCGCCTACATTAACAAAAGCACTTGTGCGTGAGGGTATAAAAAGAAGGAAGGCGGTAAAGCGTCCCGGTGTGAATTGTGGCTCTAATAACCCAGCATGGAATGGTGGACGCAGAATTAGACTTGATGGGTATATAGTTATCTGGACTCCTAACGGTGAAATGTTAGAGCACAGGTTTATTATGGAAAAACATATTGGTCGATCTCTTTCTAAGGATGAGATCGTGCATCATAAAGATGAAAACAAACAAAATAATAATCTTAATAACTTAGAAATCATGACTCGGAGTGAGCATGCGTCACGCCATCTTTATAGTATGCATGCAGCGAGGTACGGGTGGTAATGAGCTTTAGTTGGCATCGTAATTGTAAAGTTCAATGTTCAATTGGTTGTCATGCGCCAACAAAGGCTGAGTACTTAGAAGCACAGGCACATGATGCGTGTAGAAAAATAATCAAACAATCTTTTTTTGGAGGTGATGTATGGAAGTAATAGGTGAAATTGATCGGGATGAATTCATTTGCAAAGTTAGTAAACATGAAATTGAAAAATTCATGAATCTTTATTACAACAAAATGCCTGCCATGAAAGTTGGTGACAGCATCGACCTTGGCGCTGGCTATGACTTTGCAATGCAAGCAAGAGATGCAATGCAAGCAACTAATAAATTTATTGAAGAAAATCAACAGGTCATAAAAGCAATCATGGAAGGTATTAAAGTGATTGGTTTAATGGAAGAAGAAAGTGACGATCAAAGTTCTACAGCGTGACCCCTGCCCTAAAAAATGGTGCATAGGCTACCAAATGGAATGGCAAGGTGAATTTCTGGAAATAATTGAAATTGAAGGTGATCAATATACTTGGGTTGATGTTTGTAAAATAAAGGATAAAGAACATGCGACAAATTAAATTTAGAGCTTGGCATGAAAACCGTAAAGAAATGTTTTCAGCAGAAACAATGGCATCAGATCAATTAACTTTATTGCCTATAGGTCAGTTTATAAATGTTAGTGGTGATAATACCAAGCTATCCGTGATACTCCACTCAATGATTCCGCTTCAATACACCGGCTTAAATGATGTAAACGGTAATGAGATTTACGAGGGGGATATTATTGAAATGCGTACCCCTTACCGAAATTCCCAAACACACTACGGTGAAAATATACCTCACCCTAGCGGCCAATATACTGAGCCACTAGAGCCTGAAATTAAAACTGAAATCTTTGCTGTTGAATGCGGTAATGGCATGTTTTATGTGGATAAGAAAAATAATTGCGGCGAATATCAAAGCCCTCTTTCTTGGGATTTAATTGGGTATAAATCGCGCGATGATTTAGAGATAGCTTTTTCAAGCAGAGCAAATGAATGGTTTGATAAAGACGATCCTGAATGCTGCGATTTAGGATATTTATTATCTCAATACCCACCGGATACAGAAGAAGAATTAATGAAGTATTTGAGTGGCTGTACTGTTATCGGCAACATCTACGAAAATACTGAACTACTAACAGGCGAACAGTAATGAACGAAGTACCAGAAAAATACCGCAAGCGCCTCACTGAGAATGCAAATCAGTTTGATCAAATTGTAATAGATATTTGCAATGAAGCTTGTGAGCACAAACTTGAAGCCGAACGCTGGCGTTTACAACATAAGGATGTTTTAGCGAACTGCAACGATATAAGTAAAACATTTTCGGCTTATCGGGAATCGAGTCAAAAGGTAGTTGAAGATCGTGATTATTTAATACATGAATTAAAAATCAAGCTTAGGGATGAATCGCTTAATCATTATAAGACAAAAGAATTATTAGCTACGTATGGCAACTGGATTGATCTCGATGAATTTCTAAAAGAACCAACTGAAGGCTTGTGCTGGATAATTTACAAAGATTTAGTGATTGATGCTTATTGCCATCACAACGGTTCTTTCTCATATAGTAAAAACAGCTTAGATAGATATATGACTGAATGTATCAGTGGCGTGATACCTATTCGCGAACCTTTGGCACCAATTAAAGCTGAAACAGTAATTGAGAAAGCATCATGAGCGAATTAGATTTAGTGGCATTTGGTTGGACAGAAGTTGAGCCGAATAAATGGATGAAGAAAAATTCATTTATTGATATGCAGGGCGGTGGCAATTACATGGACAAGGAAGGCGCAATAGAGCTGCAAACTATTTTAAATGAATGGGAAAATGAGAATGAGTGAACACATAACAGCATCACCCTTAACGTGGCCAGACGGTTGGAAGCGAACTCGAATTCAAACGTCTAGTAGTTTTGGCGTTTATACAATTGATGCAGCAACACATTTTCTGCTTGAAGAGCTTCGAAGAATGGGGGTTATCAAGCGAAACATAATCATCTCAACCAACTTACGTTTGAGAAATGATGGTCTTCCCTACTCAAGCCAAAAACAACCACTGGATAAAGGTGTTGCAGTTTGGTGGGAGCATGCAGGTGAACAGCGTGTAATTGCGCTTGATAAATACAATAAAATTTCAGACAACATTTATGCAATCGGCAAAACCATTGAAGCAATGCGCGGCATTAAACGTTGGGGTGGTGGTGAGATTTTAGATAGAACATTTACAGGTTTCACTTCCCTGCCCTCACCCGATCACGTTGTTGCACGTTCATGGCGCGATGTACTTGATTATTATGGTGATGATTTACAGGAAGCAGAGCATGTTTTTAGAATGACAAGATTTAAAGCACACCCCGATCAAGGTGGTACCAGTGAGAAATTTAATGAAATCAATCGTGCATGGGTAGAAGCGCAACAGGATCTTAGATGATGGGTGAGAAATTATAATGCTAACAATTAAACTATTAATAGCACACGCTATACCTCTAATAATGGCTAGCTGTGGATTCTTAAAGGCTTTACCAATATGACAACTAAACAAGAAATAAATCATTTTGAAGAAGGTAAGCACGCTGCAGTTGCATATTATGCTTCACAAGGTTTTTCTGGATTATCAAGAAACATCAGCGCAGAAGATGCAGCAAAATTGTTTCTGCCAAACCTACGCGAATCAATGATGACAATAGCAACGCCCTATCCTAAGCCGCGTCAAAAATGGTTGGCTGGGTTTAAGAAAGGTCAGGCTAAGATATTAACAAAATGACATCATCGGCTATGAATTTATAAAGGTTGATTGAGATGAATATATTTAAACAAGGCGATTCCGTGTATTTAGCGCATGACATAATTGATCCTGCTAGTGGCGACCACCCTGCCTTTTTACTTGGAAGAAAAGGTGAAAAAGTTGTGATTGTGCGTGTATATAAAAATAAAACAGCTTACCCCTATGAGATTGAAGGAGAAACTAATAGCGGGAGTACTTGGTTTGCATCCTCAAAGGATTTAATGCATACAAAACCTTTCAAATAACTCCTAAATTATAGTGGGCTTAGTTTTAATATTCATCGGTTTAATGGAGGTGAGAAAGTGAGTGAATACCTAAGAATGAAAGCATTGAAGGATCGTTTATTGTTGAGCCATGAGAAGAATGAACAACTCCAAGCCCAGCTAAAAGAAGCAGAGGAAGTCATCAGCAAAGCCTTAACAGCACTTACAGAATTAAAAGGTAATTTATATCAACGAAGTGAAGCAATAAAGATATTAAAGCGAGAAGATGAAGCCCTAAACAATAAAGGTAAATAATGATGAATAAGAAATTAGAAAATGTTAAATGGTTTCTAACGGAATTAGCCAATCAAGACAGTGAAGATATTGAGTCTAATGACATTGAAATACATGGAGAAGATACGCTAGGCCGTGACGGTTGTTTTACGGTAGAAATAACAAAGGTTGCTCAACAAGCTTACGATGAAATCGAGCAACTCCAAGCTTCTGAGCGTGGTGCACAAGCTAAGAACAGGGAATTAGTCGCATTAGTTAAACGCAGGAATGGCGAGATAGAGAAACTAAAAGCACAACTAAAAGAAGCAAATGAGAAGGTAGAGAGGCTTGAGAACATTCACAAAGCAGCGTCAAAATTAATGTCTTTTAATTTGCATGAATATATCCACGATAAAGAATGCGGGAACTTTGTAAACAGAAACCCCGATACAATGGCTTTATTGGATGCGCTAGCCCTAAACAATAAGGTAAATAATGATGATTAAACGAAGTCAATGTAATTGCCCTTGCCATAAGCATGAAGGGATTATTCACGCTTTTCCTTGTTGTGAGTCAGATAAAAAAACAATTGAACTAGCCAAGAAAGTGGCCGAGCAAGTAGAAAATGAAACTCAAGAACCTGTCGATAAAATTGCTTGGGCTAAAAAATTAGCTAATGATATTTCTAAATTTAATGATTAGAGGTAAATAATAGTGAGTGATACAAAATGGGTTTGGATGATGAACTATTGTAAATCTAATCACTTACCACCCGCCCAAACATGGGCATGGGATAAAGCTAAAAAAGCATGGAACACAAGAAAATGAATAAGGTGAGCAATGTCGAACAGAAAAAGCATTGAAATCGAACAAATGGAGCGTGAAGCCGCAAAGCACAATCTATCTATTCGGGTTCTAAATAATCACCACATTCAAATTCAAGGCGGTTTGTTGTTAGTAAATTATTACCCGAATTCAAAGAATAGAACTGCGTATGTTGGCCAAACCAAAAAAGGCGTAAAGCACGTTACTCCGAATCAGGCAATTCAAATGGCATTGACTCAACCGGCATTAACAAAAGACAAGGCCAAGCGAAAACAAAACCGGTTTAAGTGGAAAACAAAACGATTAATGAAGCAGCCTAATTGCTGTTGGTGTGATAAGCCTATGCATTTAGATGATAAGACTGATCCACTGTATGCAACCATTGAACACATTGTGCCGCTTGTTCGTGGTGGCCTAGAAAATTACAACAACATTAAATTGGCATGTAAAAAGTGTAATGAAGATCGCGGTCATGATATGACTAAAATAAATAAGGAGAACAACCATGTTTGAATTAAGGTGGAAAACAACTCAATACTATGCAACAGAGATAAACGGTAATTGTTGCGAACATGTAATTAAAGGGCAGCTTCCTTCTCACGTTAAAAAAGAGCGTACATTGCAATATCGAACAAAAACTAAAATGCCAGCGAACCGGCATAACCTTGGTGCATATGACCATGCGTACAATGCTCAAGCTCTTGATTGGGGCGAATGGATGGACGTACCAGAAGAAATAATACATGAGTGATTACGAGACTGTAGGCTGGGCAATGTATTTTTTATCGAATATATTTTTTCTGTGTTACTTGGTTATTAAACACCACAAATAACAGGTAATAATATGACTCAAACAAACAAGGCTGATTAATGATGAGTGAATGCATAGAATGTAACGGTAGCGGATTTTGTCCAGAATGTCATGGCGGTGGCGGTGATGAAAATAGCGAATGTGATGCTTGTGGCGGTGAAGGATGTTGCCACCATTGTAATGGTAGCGGTCAAGAAGATGAGTAGCTTAGCAGCAGAGAATTTTAAGAAAGATCCAACCTATAGGCCTTACTGTCTTATGTGCGATTCTATGGCTCGTATGGTCAGGACTGATTATGGTTTTCAATGCAGCGCATGCAAAAACAAAATCAACACTGATATGACGCATCACGATGATGCAGAAAATACACCTAGTACGGGTACAACGGCACAATGAGCGATTTACAGAAAAAATGTAAGCTAGACGGTTGCGAAGTTATGTTCTCGCCTACAAACAAGCGTCACTTATTTCACGACCCAAAATGCAAAGCCGCTTGGCATCGTCTACAGCCTTTAAATAATGGCGTGGTAGTCACCGCAATTGAAAGCAAAACCGGCAAAGGCGGTATTGATAGTACTATTCGTGTCAGTTTGGATAATAGAAAGCAAATGGCTGAAGTGTTTATTCCCGGTAAAAAATATGTGTTGGTTCCACTAATGGATGAATTATTCTGATAATGAGTAACCTAGTCAAACAGTCTGAGCTTTTAGAAACCTTTGGGTTTAAAAGTCCGGCTGCACTCAGAAAATGCCTTGACCGCCAAGGCATTCACTACCATCTTGGCAAAGCTGGGAAAATAACCACCACAATTCAAGCACTTAATCAGCCCTTAATTGGCACTAATAATGATGATAATAACGATGTAGAATTCGTATGATGGGACGTAAGAGAAAGCCTGAAAACCAGTGGATGCCAGCAAAAGTTTCGCTTAAGAAAAACCGCTATGTATTGTCTGGCTACCAAGGAAGCAAGGACGGCAAACCAAATTGGGGTAAAGAAATAACGCTTTGTTCTGGTGACGCCTCCAAAGCTGAAGTTTGGCAACGATATGAAGAAGTTCACGGCATCGGTACCGCTTTAACCCTCAATAAGCTATTAACTGAATTCAATACCTCCCTTCACTTCAAAACTCTAGCACCACGCACCCAAAAAGATTACCGACGATATTACGATATCATCACAAACAAAGAATTAAAGAACGGTGTTTTTGGTGATCTGCTTGTTGAGAAAATGACACCTGGCATTATTAGAAAATATCTCGATAGACGAAGTACAGAAAACGCACCCATTGCTGGGAATAAAGAAACAAGCTATATATCGTCAGCGTTCGGCTGGGCTTATCAGAGAGACAAAGTATCGGGCGTGAACCCATGCGACAAAGTGACTCGCAACCCTGCCCCACCACGCCAGCATTATGTGTGGGATAAAGATTACTATGCATTTTTGATGATGGACAATAAACCCTTCCATGTGAATATTGTTAGTGAGTTAATGTATTTGTGTAGATTACGCGAAAATGAAGTTCTATCAATAAAGCGGTCACAATTAACACCTGATGGCTTTGACGCTAAACGTGGAAAAGGTTCAAAGGATTCAATCATTCCAATGTCAGGCAGACTTCAAGCCGTTATTGATGCGTGTTTAAAACTTCCTCTTAATATCACTCCAATACGCCCTCAAGACCTCCCATTAATCCATGACAAACACGGTATGGCAATCACTCAAAGCGCGTTCTATTCCGCATGGAAAAGGCGCATGAAAAAGTTTGTTGGTGAATCATTCACGCCGCATGATTTGAAACGTAAAGGTGTTTCTGATTTCACTGGCGATAAGCTCAAAGCGTCCGGCCATAACGATCCAAAAATGCTAAAAGTCTACGATGTAAGGCCTGATACCGTTGAACCTACAAGGTAGTTTTAGGGGAATTATTAGGGGAATTTCTTTAAGGGAATAAAAAAAGGGTTCTCACTAAGTTATAACCTAATGAAAACCCTACCTTATTTGGTAGCGGGGGCAAGATTTGAACTTACGACCTTCGGGTTATGAGTCAGCAAATTTTAACCGGTAAAACAATGAGTTAGCCTATATATTTAGGGGAATCACATCACCAATAATCAACAACTTAACCTATAATTAACGCTTTTTAGGGGAAGGTTTTAGAGCTGTTTCACACCTTTAATTTATAGCTTATTTTTGTTAAGAAATAAACCATTCAAATTAATTAATCTTATTGCTTGACAGTTAGGACATATTGACCTATTATTAGTACATAGCCCAGCTACTTCAGCAAGGGCATAACGGAGAAAAACCATGACCAAGAACGAAAATAAAATCATTAAACAAGCCCTTTCAATCCTTGAATCTCGAGCTAAAAATTCAGATGCAACACTTAATAATGCTGATAGTGTTCGCAAATACTTAACGCTAAAACTTGCTGAATTAGAGCATGAAGTGTTTATTGCTATCTACATGAACACACGCCTTCAAGTGATTGAGTTCAACGAAATGTTCAGAGGCACTATTGATGGTGCAAGCGTTTACCCACGTGAAGTCGTTAAGCAAGCATTAAAAGTAAATGCATCAGCTGTAATTTTTGCTCACAACCACCCTTCACAAGTTGCTGAACCAAGCCAAGCAGACCAACAAATCACAAAAAGACTACGCGATATATTGGAGCTGATTGAAGTCAGAGTTATTGATCACTTTGTTATTGGTGGTTCAAACATTATTTCATTCTCAGAACGTGGACTGCTTTAGCAGCTCCACCCTTTTTGGAGGCATATCATGTCTGAAGATATTAAAAATTATGAATACAATCGAAAAGATTTAAAAGATATTCGCGCCAGCACTTTGCTACCCTATGGTAGCGGCTGGGAAAAACCAACACCGGATGAAATCCGACTTCTATTTGAAATTGGTGGTGAGTTAATTGGTAAGGCTAAATTAACTGGTTCAATTGTTGGAGGTATTACAGGTGCTGATGCTCGTAGTGTTAGACGATGGACAGCCGAAGAAGGATCAAAAGGTCACAAGTATATTTCTTATGCAGCTTGGAGATTGTTATTGATCTATGTTGGCATTGTTGAGCCTGAGAAAATAGAACTCGAACAGGCTGTTAATATTAAAAATGTTGCTGAATAAGGATTAATATTATGCATGCGTCCATGATAATAAATAATGGTAGTGTAAAGCACTTTCATCAATGCACAGGTAAAGATTGCATCGTTAATCCAGATTTACAGATTGTAACGTTTTATTCAGATCAACACGCAATTGATAGTGGCTGGGTTTACACTACTGATATTCGATTTTGCGAACCAAATCAATCTACTGCATGGGTGTGTCCTGAATGTGTGAAAGATATTCCTTAGTGAGGATCAACTAATGACTAATAAATTATTTTCAGAGGAAGAAATAAAAAAACTTTTTGGGATGTTTTCCATGAATCAGGTGAGTTATGGTTTAATTATCGTGGTACAGATGATGAAAATCAAGAGTCAACTATTGAGCAATGGAATGAATTTTTGCAGATTCTAAAGAATGAAAGCAGGTGAAATCTATTGGCCTTTACTACGTAAAGCCTCAAACCGCTTATTACCACCCTTGATTTCAGCACAGTTATCAATCAGGGCGGATTCGTAGTTTTCCCATGTTAGCCCTTCACCAAAGGCAACACCTTTATCATTCTTAGGTGCAATGCATGACATTGGCTTAGTCAGCTCTTTGTCACGCTCACTGACTATTGAACGACTCGCGCAGCTTGTTAACGCGAGCAACAGGCACAACAGATTTAGCACAACCACTAGGATCAGGAATTTTTTTGATAATGATTTTGACACGTTCATTTTCTTTCGCCTTGGCTTCAGTGAAACCTTTGATTTCAGCTACCGCTTTTACATCGGTTAATTTTTGCTCGACTACTGCCAGCTTATCTTCATTAGAGCATCGGTTATACCCGTGACGCTCTGCAAAGAATAAAGCCATAAGTGTCAGAGCAATGCCAATGCTGGCACCTATTAGCTTACCCGTCATGATTTTTTACCTGAAATGATTGCCGCTAGTTTTGGGTACTTCCATTCAATCAGTGATACAACAAGCCAATGCAAAAAGTTTGAGAGTGGCCCACTCACTAAACCGGCTATAAACCATGGAATTGTTTTTTGTTCTGGCCAGAGTAAAAACGATGCAACGAAGCCAGCAATGAAAGCGCATAAATATAATGCTTGCTTACGATTCTTTCTAGCCATGTAAACGATAACAATACGTTTGAATGATTCAGTTGATGCAAAGATGACTATCAGCACCCATGCGATTGCAACCCATTCTTGGCCTGTTAACAAAGATTGAATGAATTCTACTATCGGTGCATACCAGCTTGGTTCTGCAATATATGTTGGTTCCATGTTATGCCGCCTTATTTAATTCAAGTGCGATTAATGAATGAAGTGTTGCCCAAGAAAATGCTGCATCATCACCGTGGCCATGTGGATCCTTTTTGCGACCAGGTGCGATATCTTCATGGCCTACAATCATATCCGTTGAAATATTAAATTTAGTGATAAGGAATGAACAGATTCTAGCAAGCATTGCATATTGTACTTTTGTTGGGCCCACTTCATACGAGCCAACAAAGGCAATACCTATCATAAAACGATTACAGAATTGTTTTCCTGCGAATTCAGAAACACCAGCATGGTATGCCTGAAATTCAAACGGAACGAGTTGTAATGGCTCAGCATCACGGCCAATTAATAAATGATACGAAGCAAATTGTTTATCGCCATCATAAATATCATACAACCGATCATCGGGTTCAAAATTCAGATCATGGAGTAATCGCCAAGTAAATTCAGTGTTGAATGGTCTTTCGGGCGTTACATTTTTACAGCTAATATAATGTATTGTGATCCCTTCGGGTTTTAACAGGCGTGGTTGAAAATTTCTTTTAATAGAAGCGTAACATTGCAGTGGAAGGAATTTGAATGTAACACCAAGATCGCTAATCCTCATTGGGGTTCTCACCGGCTAGTATCTTTTGCTTGATTTTAACGGATAACCGCATCTCTTGAATTCTGTAAGAACCCCAAATCAGAGCTAGCACAATAATTAAGAAATTTAAAAAAGGTGTGAGAGTTGTTATCCAGGTAAGAATTACAGATCCACCAACACCAGCATCAGCAACATGCTTCACAACATTAGGTATATGTTCTAGTTTGTTATTAGGCACAATGTGTTCCGATTGGATAAATTGGTATCATTATCGCATTCATATCAAGTTCCTTTTATGTAGTGATTATCTGTGATTTCTTTTTTTGTATGAGCTTATCGGCATCTTTAATCTTTTTTGACGCACCCGGTAGGCCGGCAACGATCGAAAGTAATTCAGGTGCGATTTCCATATAAGCGTTATTAATTTCCAATTTTATTAATGCATTCTTTGCTTTGTTACTTTGGCTGTTGATTTCTTTTGATGTTAATCGAGTAGATTTTTCTGCTTTAAATGCATCTATGTAAGGCTGAATAATTTCTATGTCAGTGATTTTTTTAGGGGGAGCATTAACGTATTCAATAATACCTTCAGTACCATCCCATTGAATGGCATGTATACTATTATCATAATCCATATCGAGAATAAGAGATTCATCCTCAACATATATACTCTTATCACTTGGTATTATTGTTACTTTCATCATTTTACCCTTTATTTAATCTTAGGATTTTTGCAATATTGGACATACCGCTGAACAAACTTTTCACTGATTCGTTTCTTAATGAATCAATGGCTTTTCCGTTTTCCATTTGCATCTTTGAATTTTCGATTGTTAATATATTTCTCAGTAAATCATCACACATAAATTCTTTTATAAGCTCACCTGTTTGTGGATGCTTACCAAATACATCTTGATAGTGATGGCACTTATGTTCAATGCAACCCCGTTCTTCTTCAGGTAAGCTCATTCTATATTTACATTCTTTAATCATGAATCTTTCACACCAATAATGAAATCAACATACATCAAGTCAAAATTAGAAAGATTGTGTGCATGTCCAGCGCCCCCACCGACTGAAGTATGCGTATGATCGCCAACGGCCTGAATTATCCCTGAATTTGTACCAGCCCCCGGTGTTGCTGCGCCTGATTTACCTGTTGAATTTGATGTCGTATCAGAATTATTAGCAATATTCATTGTATGACCATGCGTACCAGCCGGACCATGATCATGGGCGGGAATTTGTGAGGTCGATAATGTTTGGCTATCCGTTGTTTTCCCAGAACCAAATGCTGTTGTGAATGAGCTTGTACCGCCAGTACTGACAGCACCGTTCACTATTCTTAATGCTTTGTTGTTGTGTGTTGTGTCTTTTGTCCAGCCAAAAGGTGTTGCAGTTTGTTGAAACAGCATTCTTGTTCCTGAATCAAAACCATCAAGTCGACGTTCACCAATAAACATTTCAGTCACAGTATCAAGTATGAATGAAATTACATTACTGCCTTTTGTAATAACATCTTGTGTTATGCCATACGCATAAACTTGTGAGCCAGCACCTGATATTGATACATCACCAGCCCCAGCGTTTATTAGGTTGAATTTTGAAAATGTTCTTAGCCCAGATATGCTAATTGTAAAAGTAGAAACATCAATAATTGCTTCTGTTGATTCACTCTCGATTATAATGTCATTATTAGTGAGCGCTAAGTTTGATGCCAGTATATGTGTGCCATCAAGGATAGTGATACGCGATCCCGCAACAACAAGCACATCGTTTAAATCATCAACAACATGCGTTGCTTCATTATTTGTTACTTGTGTTGCGCTACCAACAATAATATCGGCATAACTACCCTGTAGGCCCATGAACCATTTACTTGTTATATTCCAAAGCCAATTCAAAAATTGAAACGGTGGGCGCTCAGTGTAAATCCACCCAGCCAGTTTTTTAGTTGAGCCTGGGTCAGATATCTTTGCTGCGTCATCATCTGTTACCCATTTAATTAAGTCAGGTTTAGCCATTAGAACACCCTTGCTAGTTTGCCGCCATCCGTTAAGGCTTCATCACCGAAACCGTGGAGTATGTCTGTCGGTCCGTTATTGCTTCCATCAACTTCTGAAACATCGGATAAGTAAAAATCATCATTTTCTGGTGCAACATATAAAAGCATTTCAATACCACCGGCTTTCACTATTTCCATTGCTGCACGATTGTATTCATCCGTTGCTGGATCATTTGGATCTGTATCTGTGTGTGCAGTGAGTTGAACACCGGCCGGATATATTTCTTGGAATCGAACTAAAGCCGGGCTTAAAAGAAAATTGTATAACTCGATCAATGATTCAGCTTCACCACTTTTTTCAAGCTGTGATGTAGCTGCAAAAATTCGTGAACGGTATGCACTGTCACTTTCACCAACATCACGTACAGTATTTAAAATAGTTCCAGCATTATCTAGTTGCATGCCGGTTGCGGTAGAGATAAACCTGTTTAAGCGTAAATCATCAATCACATCTTCAATGCTTTGATAACGTGTGCCTATTAAATCAACCAATGCTAATAAATTAGTTGCGCCATTAAACTGTTCAGGCAATCTTGTCTTTGCGCGTTCTGCATGATCCGTTATTTTGGTTATGCTCATAACACTGCCAACGTAATTCTAGATGAATCAAAATCAGCAATCTGTGTATCAGGAATAACGATATTGTCATCGAGCGTAGGACTTGCTGCTGTGCCAATTCGAATGGCTAAATCCAAGATGCCAGGTACATCATTGAAGGATGAAATTAAATAAGGGTAAACAACGACATCTTCACCAATTTCTAATGCAGCACCAAACGTAAGCAGCCGTGATAAAACTTCGGCTGTTCCGGGGAAATCAACATCAACGGTAAAATCTATTTCAAGATAAATATTTGAAGCAACTGGTCGATTAAAACGTGATGTGTGATCGATTCCCTGTGAATCGGTAACTGTTCCAGAGATTGAACCAAACACTTCTATGCCGGCCGCTTTTTTATCCCAGACCACTGATAAAATATCTGAATCAAGGCCTCCGATAACAAGACATTCAATGCTTTTAGCTGGTCGACCATCAACATCAGGCACGATATCAACATTTTCAAAAACTTTTGCAGCGGTAACATTGTTAATTTGAAGTAGTGCACCACGTATTGCTTCTAAACGTGCAGCGCCTAAACCCTGCAAAGCTTCAAGCCGGCGCGTTCTGAATTCAGCATCCGTTTCGATGTTTACACCTTTTGTTGCATCGGCATAATTATCAACACGATCTAAACCTGAAATTGTATTAACGATTTGATTTAAGGTGCCGGCCAATGCTGCAATAGGTCCAGTATCAACACTTTCAACATTTACGGCTGTTGCTGGATCAGCGGTAATGATTCCTGTTGCCGGTGAAGTCGGTGTTGTGGTTATGGCATAAGTAAATGTATTGGCATCAGCAACGGTGAGAATTTCAACTAAACCATTGTATTCAGTTTCAACCGCATCATTAATAAATACGTACTGACCAACACTGCGACCATGTGCGGCTGCAACTGCTGTGACTGTTGAACCTGATAACGTGAGTGAAGTTATAGCAAATTGACTACCAGCAAGATTCACATTAGCCAATGTTATGAATTGATCACCGGAATCTTGAACGGCAAACAATGTGCCAGTTGGAATGAGCGTGGTATTTGTTCCAGCTAAATAAGCAATGGCTGTTGATACTGCAGCGGCGTTTCTTGAAAAAGCAGTGTATTCACCAATACCATCAAGTGATATGTCACTAGCAGAATTTGGATAGTGACTATTATATTCAGCCTCTGCGCCTTCCCACAATTCGGTTTCACGCTCAGCCATAATGCCGACAAGCTTCCCAAATATAGTATCAGGAGTGAGCTTGATGCCAGCACCAAAAGTTTGCCTAAATACAGATTCAATCTCAGTTTTACAATCTGATAATCGTTTTGCATTAAAGCCGGTAGAAGTTACACCAAATATCATATAGTAATATCACTGGTTATAGCTCCGTCTGTTGTTTTTAATGTGTAAGCAATATTCAGCCTACGATTTTCAAAGCTTGTTTCAAAATCCTGAAAGGTGACCTCTGCGCTTTTCAGAATCTCGCGTTTAATAATTGCTGCTATAACCGATAATCTTGGATTCTTCACCAGTATATCTTTTCTGTAATCGGGTCCAAAACTTAAATCTAAAAACCATTCACCTTTAAATGTTTTCAATCGATCTTCAATTCTCTGTCCTGCTTCATCATTACCTGATACCGTTTGAAGATCGCCGCCAGTGATAACTAGGTCATTACTGTATTTAAGATCCATGCTACACCTTGATATTCTCTAGCGATTGAATAACAGTATCGACAGTATTCGTTATATTATCAACATTAGTTTTAGTTGCAGCAAAGGCGAGTGCATTGATTGGTGTTGATGTCGGGGATCCTAAATTCCCTATCACAGTGATTGCTTGAATGTTTGTAAGTGTTGTTGATAATTCTTCAGTCAGTGTTTTTAGTTCAGTAAACGCATCGAAGGCCAGCTTCAATAATTCATCTGTTCCATTGCCAATAGTAATTTTTGTTTCAGGGCTAACTTCAATTTCTAGTGCATCAGGATTATTTGCAGTATAGGGTTTGCCTTCCGGGTACCCCCCTAAAATGGCATAAGCATCTTCAAGGTGATGCATGCGTTTATCATTAGAATATTTTTCAGTACCATCGCCAGCAATCCAGTTTTCAATGGAGCGATCAGCAAAAACCAACGTGCAAATATCCCCTTTCTTCACTGGTAAGCGAATAATGGCAGACGCTGTTCGTGGATGAATGACCGGCACCCGCTCGATAAATCGTAGCAACTCAGGTTCTTTACGTTTATAGAACTTAACTTTAATCAGCGGTTGCACTGTAGCTAAGTGCGTATCAGAATCATATTTCTCAATTCTCGCAGGCATACACACGCGCAATCTTTCATTGATGATATTTCCAAGTTCAGTGCTGAATCTATTAAGTTCACTCACGGTAAAAATCCTTTATTAAGCGCAACATAAGAACCCGTAATTTCAGTAAACCATTCATCAGAATGCGTATCACCGGTATGTTTTAAACCGGTAACAAAGTACTCACGTGAATATTTATCTTGATTTTGAAGCGTTTCACTAATGCTTTTAGATTCAACATGCACACGTTGCAGGATTTTTATTTGTGGTCGCAACAATGATTGAAATTCAACACCTAATCGCGTGACTTTAGGGCTACCTAATAAACCATTCTCAGGCTTAAAGGTATTTAGTTCAGTTTGACTACTTGTTAAATCTCTAGGCTCACCTTTTTTATAGACTAGCAAGCTACCGTCTTCTTCAATAGTAAACTTAAGGTCATACCGTGATAAAAATACAGCCGCCTCATTATAGGCAATACCTGACATTGAATAACTAAGAGCAAATTTATTTTGCAAAGCTTTTTCAGCTTCTTCTATATATTGGATATCAACACCCAGAATTGTAGCAAGAAGGTCGTTTGCTATTTTCTTTGCGGAGGTTTTCTTGCCATAACTTAATTGTAATCGAGACTTAATGGCTGCACATCGTCCGGTATATAGTTCAATATCCGTTATCCAGTCAGGGCCTAACCTTTGGTTCGATGCAAATAACACATCACCTGTAATCAAATGAATAAGTTGATCGCCATAGCCCACGCGCAAGGTGCATTTAATATATTCTCCTATGCAGGGATCATCTTGATTATGTATTATTCTTGCAAGCGTACCCCTGGATGAAGGATTTAGATTATAAATTCGAATAGTGCCTACGTTAAATTGAACGCCATCTTGTTTAGAAACATCAAATGCTATACGCAGCTTTGTAACTGGATTAATATCAGCACCTTCAAAAGATACCTCTATATTTCTATTAAATTGCTTCATCGTATTGCAACTGTATTGTATTGCCAAATTCAGAAGAACTTGGATCATTATATAAACCTGATGAGTCGACAATAGAAAGAATGCCGGCTGGCACATCATAAGCGCGGTATTGAGACAATAAATCAGTCCCATGTACCAACTTAATGCCGTCAACAACAATGGCATCATTTCGGCTAACTCTTAAATACCATCGATCTTCACGTTTATTGTAATGGAATGATAAATCAAACACTTGCCCATCCATCTCAACTGACATTGAATAGGCATCAGTTTCTTTATTTACACGAATAGAATATTTCATGATATTAACTCTTTCTGAACATACCCCTTACTTACAGAGCCAATCGCAGAGTGCCTAACATCTTTTGCTATCAATTCTCGATTCGATTTAACGTTATCACCAATTATCGGAATTTCAACTAAAACCATATTGAAACGGATTGAATGACCATCTTTTGAATTACGTGGAACTGATAAATTCTCGATAACCATATTTTCATATACACGAATACCAGTATCAACATCAAAAGGCTTCCTATTATTTTGCAGCTTAACTAATTCAAAATATGCTTGGTTTGCTCTCCCTTCCTTACCTGCCTGCGCAATTGAAAAATAATATAATGAGGTATCACTAACTCTGCAAGTCAATTCAAGAACAATAGGTAATAAGACAATATGATCAGAATATTGTGAACCATCTTCAATAGGGTTCCGTGTAACGATTGAATCAAGCCGATGATCTTCATCAAGCGAAGCATCCATTTCAATGCTACCGATTTTAGTTAAAATTACAAATGGATCGCCTATGCCTAGCATTATCGTTCCTCAGTGGGTATTAATTGATTTGTGCCTTTCCTGAATTCTTCTTTAATTTTTTGCACTGTAAGTGAAGACGCTTTTCTTGGATCATCAGTGGTTATATTAAAAGTGTTGTTAATGTTGACTCCTGACCGATTAATTTGGCCTGATGCTGCTGGCACTATTTCATTTGTTTCTGGAGTACTTTTACCTTTTATAAGATCAAAGCCTTTTTTACTGAGAATTCTTTGCAATAATGCGTCAATAAAGCCATCCTGTTCACCTTCACTAATAAAATTATCTATAGATTGCACTTGTCTAGTTGAATAATCGATAACAGGGACTGAAACTTTGTTGAATGATTTTCCGGAATTATCCAACGTGTTTTGAAAGTTTTTCGCTGCTCGATTTGACGCAAGTATTATGTCAGGTAAATTTTTAAGTGCTTTTATTTGACTGGCTTCAATTTGTTTTAATATAGCGCTTACGATATTAGCTTTCTGGGTAAGGCCTATTTCCCCGCCGAACTCACCTGGATCAAATATATTATTTAAACGATTTCGCTTATTTACATATACTTGATCAAATTCAGGAAACTGCTTCAAGAAATCAAAATTACCTGACTTAATTGCTTCCTGAAATATACCCATCATTTCATTAATGTTTCCACCTGTACGTGTCACTATCTTTGAGGTGGAAGATAGTATGGTATTAAAAAGTTTTAGCGCTTCATTTCCATGACCAAAATCTTCAACAAATTTCGCCGCACCAAGATTAAAGTTTTTATCGGTAAAGGTGATGCCGGCGCCTTTTGTAAGGCGATCAATTTCAGCTCGTGTTTTTTTTAGCATATCTTGAAACTTAGAGAAATCCGTTTCAGCTAATCGCTCAAGATTGAATGCTGCACGCTCAGCGGCTAATCCAGCATCTACCGCCCCTTTAACAGTAAAAGCCCCACCAAAAATAGCAGCAAGCTTAAGCGCCTTGCTAGACATGCCCTTAACGGTTTTGTTGTATTTATTGATATCTTTTTTATTAACATCAAAACTAAAACGTGTAACAAGATCGCGTAATACACCCATTATTTAGCATCCTCAATATCAAAGACCAGGTTGTTTAATTTTATGATATCTACAATGCTTGAATTGACTTGAGCATCATGCAATGTGATTAAATTCGCCATGACCGGCCTCAAGATTAATGGGTGAAGTTCGTATTCTTTTACTCGGGTGCTAATAAGTTCTCTATAAATGGATAAAGATTTTTTTTTACCACATCATCGAAATGATTAAACAATATTATTTCACCAACAAGTACGAATAACTCAGAGTAATTTCCGGCAAAGGTGTTGTTGTAGAATTCTTCTGTGAATTCAGGCTTGATTATACTATCTTCAATCAGCTTTCTAATGAATTGAGGTGTACCAATCACATCTGTTTTTTCAATAATGCCGGCAATGATTGCACCAATATTAACTTCGGGTTCATCAAAATTCAGTAATGATTTAATATTCACACCATCTTTTGCACCAGCCAATATTTTAGACAGCGCAATAAAGACTTCAAAACCATTTTCAGTAGGTAATTGTTGTATAGTAATTTTAGTGCCACATACCTTAACTGTTTTCTGTTCCAACATTAAGCCGCACCACCAACAACAATTTGAATATTGTTTGTTCTTATTTCCCATTCACGGGTTTCAACACCACGTTTATATGAGATAGATGCGATTTTTTGAATCCATGCTTGCGCCGCAACAACCAGATCATTGCCACGTGTATCTTTAAGAATGACAGGAAATATGCCTAGACCAGTGAATTCATCAGCCTTGGCTAAACCTGACAAGAACAGATTTGATTTACTTGTCTGTAATAACTTAACCGTTATTAATCCACGTTTGTCATTATTAGCGAAGCGAACAACATCACCTTGTGCGCCGGCTTCATCGTCAAATATATTGGCATCACGATCAGCGGTAACCATATCATCTGCAAAGCCAGAAATAAGATTGCCACCAATAATCAGTTCAATATTCTTAGGATCAAATGTTTCTAATGTATTTGACATAATTTTATACCTGCGCGTTTACTGTAATTGCTAAAGAGTGAATAGCACCGGCCATTTGAGCCTGTGCCGTTATTCCGGGAAAGTATCGTGCTGTACGATCAGTGGTAGATTGATCCGCAACCTTAGGAACCGTGATTCGATAGAAGTCACCTGAATCATCAAGCAAAGCACCTAAAATATTTTGATTCACAGCCTGATCAAGTACTTGTTGAATTTCACCTTCAAGAATTGCTGCGCCACCATCGGTATACGGTACTTTTGGAGAATTCAATAATCGAGTCACAATGCCTTCACCAATACGCGCTTCAATCCAATCAATACCACGTTGAATATCGATATAACGACCTGAAGCCATTACACCTTCATGCGTTGAACCAACACCGGCAAGGGGTGTGTAAAGATTCGCATTCTTACCAAGGGCATTTGATTCTTCTGTTGGTGTTAAAAATGTTCGTGGTACGGGTACAACGCTTGTTAGGCTTTTAAACTTCCAAGTTTCAGAGCCTGGATCACTTGGCAACATCAGTCCAACCCAAGCCGCCTCAGGGAATGTATAGCGCGCGAAGTAATTAACGGTTGCTGGACCAGCTTCATCAATTGCTGTTGTGGTCACTGTAAAAGTATTTGCATCAACAACACTTGCAACCGTGTTATCACCATCAATGCTTGCACCTGATGAAGTATCAAAAGTAGTTGGATCACCAACACGCAAGCCATGAGAAGCTTGAACAATAGTGGCCACATTGCTTGTGACAGTATAAGCGGCACCGGTTACATCAACACCGGCTTCATGGTGCCACATGTAACCTGTACGATTATAACCAGCGGCTTTTAATGCAGCTGCAATGTCAGTGGTTGCGGTAGTAATAACATCCGCATCTTCACTACTAGATAAGAATATTTTTTGTTGAGCTTCAACCCATGCCGCAATTAATTCAATATCAGCTTTTAGTTTGTAAGGCGTGACCACACAATAAAAATCTGAATCTTCATCATTAATCACACCTAAGGCAGAAGTAATGCTGGCATCACCTGAATCTTGTCGCCCTACTTTTATAGTAGTCGGTGCACGTTCTTGAGAAAATATTGCATTAGCGCATTTATACACTTTTGAGGTGGTTGCAAAATCAACGGCAATATCTGTCATGTTTGAATATGAACGAACACGCTCAGGAAAAATTGAAGATGCAAACAAATCAAAAATCAACGGAATACCAAAACCTGTTCTGGTGATCTTCGTGTCAGCAACATTGACAGTGACATTTACTACATCGGCTATTTCACTCATTGTTTTGTACCTTACTCAGTAATAGTTAAATTCGTATTTAATTCAGTGGGTGCATCTGCTGTTTCAATCCAATTACCACTTCCATCATCACCATCATTAAATGTTTCGCCTGTATAAAGCAAAGTTAAATCCGTTTGTGCGCGGCGTTCCCATCGTTCGCCAAGCTGTTCATCTAAGTTATTAATGGGAGTATGGTCAAGAATTGAAAAATTTGCACTATTAAATAATTCAACAAAAAATGTTTGCTCGAGTGACATCAAAGCAACTTCTAAAAGGTCACCGGCTTCATTATCAGTCGCAAGATCTTTGGGATCTGTATAGACCTCAACTTGCAACATCATTTTGCGTGGACCAGCAACATTACGTTCAATAACTTCACTGACCGCATTATAGTTTTCAATCACATCATCAAAACCAAACCGGATGCCTCGAGTATTTATTTTAATTGCAATATAGGGTTTGGCTGGGCGACCTTCTGCTTGGTTTTTATCAATAACAGTGGCAACACCTGTTGATGTTGTTAACCACGTTTCAATGGCATCCATAAAAGCTTTGAAGTCAGTTAATAATGCTATAGCCATTAGTCAGTTACCTTCACAGCTTGCGCTTTCCAGAATGGCCCCTCAGCCCAGTACTTCACTTTTTGTACGGTATAAATACTAATAACATCTTTGTTTTTAATTTCTGATACTGACCATATGTTGACCCACTCTAAAGTGTTCTGACCTTCAGGCACGTTTCGTAGTTCTTTATCTGATAAGGGTTGAATGTGTACATCAATGGTGGTGGTCAATGGTGTATTGGGTGTATTCACTCTATCAACAACAGTAGAGCCCATTGACCGTATCAATGGTTGAATTGATGAACGCTTTCGAATTGTACCTAAGACGCTCATTCAACCACCGCGTATCGAATGGCACCGCCAAGGAATCCTTTGTCCACTAATGGATTATCACTACCTTTTTTACGAATAGTACTTGCAGCATTAGCAGGTGAATCAAGATTAATTATTTGAGATTTAATGTCACCTTCAACTAACTGGCCAAGTAATGAAAGAGCCTGAAACTTATCAAGATACCCATCAATTATTTGTCCCATTACTTTTTGAACAGCTCGAGAATACTTTTCTTCATTCTCATCAACGGTTGTTCGAATGTATGAGCGTTCAGGAATAACAATCACATGTGGCTTCGTTTCACCTAACACCTTGTAACCTTCACCTTTCTTTAAAAAGCGAACTTTACCGGCTTGTGCATCTTTTTCAGTTTTGTAGCCATATGCAGTGCCACCCGGATGATTAATCTCAGCACCAAATTCATGTGCTGCAGCAATTTTTAAGAGAGTTTCATCTTCATCAGACTGAAGGCCAATATCAACATGATTTGCTTTGTCAGCAATACGCTTCAAGGTTGCTTTCATGCCTTTGTCGATATCTTTGATACGCGCGGCCATGTTAGACCACCAATATTTTAGGAATGAGACTGTTTCGAAGTTCTATGAAGTATAAGCCGTATTGAGTTGAGGCAATCACGGATTGTTGATTCAAATAAGGCAGTGTATAGGATGTTGTGATATCACCAATGGATTCAGATGATAAAGGACCACGGCCACCGGCTTCAGTAAATGCAAGGCTTAAAAGGTGTGCTGCGTAATAGGTTTGGGCTTCTTCTGTTAATGTGCCGAATTTACCAACAGTAACCAACTTTTCAACAAGTGCAAGCGTATTAATCACAACCGGTGAAGCTTCCGTTAAATCAGGAATATTTTCATCACCGGCTGCAATAGCTTTAACTTTTTGTAAGTTGGTTAATATGGTCATTATTCTTCAGTATCAGAACCGATATCTTTATTCAATTTTTCAATTTGAGCTTCAATATGCTCAATAACTGAATTACGCGGTTTAGCTGATGTACTTTCTTCATCAAGATAACCATTCAATACATCGATATCTATTTCAGCATCAATAATTGATTTCGCATCAGGAACTTTAGCCTTACTAATAACAACACTACCATCTTCGCTAACAGCTTCATCATTAAGAACAGTCACAATACCGTCTTCAATCAAACACTGGAAACCTTCAGATCCTTTTTTCTTATCCATTAATTTATCAAACACAGCATCATCAACAGTGTTTGCACCGGGCACAAGTCGAACAAGCGCATCAACGCCAGCCGATACAGTGTGAGTATTTAAAGCGTCATAATTTAGTACTTTAGCCATAATAATTTACCTTCATAATTTATTGTTGAGTGTAAAAAAAGGGCAAGTAAAATACCTGCCCTTTTCTATTTGGTGCTATCTATCTTAGAAGCCGTAAGCGAAGTGACAAGCCATTGGATATCGAACAACGACACCAGCAATTTCACATTCAACCGGAACTAAGAATTCTAAGTTACGCGCCTGAGGTGGCAGCATTTGCATTTCCATTGGGATACGAAGTTCAACAATTTCAGGGTCACTTTCAAATAAAACCATCTTATTTGTTGTGCCTGTTCCAATACCCGTTAGTTCTGGTAATGCTTCAACTTTAGTAATACCAAACCCATTATCAGGATCTTTAATGTATTTTAAGATTGTGTATTCAGGATAAGTAGAGCTCATTGGCGTAGTTGCTAAATAACGAAGCTTGTCGATAGGAAGTAACAACGTATCACCCATATGAATTTGATTGGTTGTTGCTTCAATATTGGTAACCAATGCCGCAATATCCGCAACAACTTCTAGTGGCGTTTTGTCAACACCCCATACGCGAGAAAAACCACCACCGGCTGCAGCTGCAACTTGCATATCAGGAATATTTGGGTGATATAAGAAACCAACGATTCCATAATCTGCATCACCAAGAAATGCAATTTCATTTTCTTTTTCATGGACAGATCTTCGAACAGCATCCACTTTTTGCATTTCAAGAGGTACACCAGAAAACTGTGCATTTCGTAAGTCTTTAGTTGAGTAGCCGAATGATGATGCTAAATTATGCACGTTAGCTGTGTAACGTTTAGCGTTTACATCTGCACGCGGTAAATCATCACCCGGATTGGCAATTATTTTTGCCATACCAGTTTTATCGTACATGTAGTAAACGATTGTGGAAGCACCCGGACCATCAACATTTGAAACATCGATTAAGCTTCGTGCTTTTAATTCACGGCGCTTAACTTGGTATAAACGTGGTTCAACCGCTTCAAGCTGGCGTTCCATGAAAATGGATTCGCCGGCATCAAGTCGTTTACCCTCTTTCGTTGTTACTAAATCGCTTACAATTTCTAAGCCGTCTTCGACAAATTGAGTACGCATTTTAATTTCCTCTATTATTTCTAGTTAATCAATTACGTCTTAAGACGGAATATTGAATTCAAGTAAAGCTAATTGGTTAATCGCTGTTGTAGTTGTCAACCATCTAGCTGTTGTGATTGCATCTGCACGTGCGGTATCTGCATCGATACGAAATTGACCCGGTATCAGTGCAGCATTAGCAGTGTGCCGTAAAAACACACCATCAGTCAGGATGTTAGTGATGATTGATTCTGACTTAACCCAGATACGCCCTTTACGAAGAACACTGATTGCAGTGTTTGCTTTGTAAGAAGCTAAGCCGCTTGAGTTGTTTAAAGGTAAATTCGTTTTAATGGCAACGCCTTCAAATACAAAACCTGTTGCACTTGGTTGAGCTGATTCGTTTTCAGCTACAACCGCTAGGCCTTGGCCAAATAAAACTTCAGCAGCTGAGAAGCGTGTGACAATATCGTGATGACCTGAATCAGCTAATCCACCCTCAACACTTGCGATTAAATCTTCATAAGAAGTTTGCATGATAATTCCTCTATTTTATTTCTGTTAGGGTTTATTTAAGCTGTTTTCAACGCAGCTGAATCAATTTTAAATTGGTCGCGTGGCGATAACTTTACTTCATCATCATCAGTGCGGTCATTGGAATTTATTGCTTTTTGTGTAACCTTAGCCAAGTTAGCTAATGATTCAAGACCTTTGTTGTCACGTTTGATTTGTTCAACAACACCGTCAAATCGAGCTGCAACATATGCTTCATCTTTATCATCAAGCGTTAAGCCTTCGTTCGCTTTTAATACGATAGCTTTTTTGATATCTGGACTTGATAAGCCGGCATAATCTTTCACATCTAAATGAGCAGCAACACCACAAATATCTGCACGTTCAGCAACCATTGCATCAAGCTTCACTGGATCAAGACCTTTTGATTTGTCTTCTTCCAATTGGTCACATTTACCTTGGAGTGCTGAGATTTCAGAATCTTTTTTCTCAATATCAGTTTCAAGGCCAGAGATAACATCAACCGCTTTATCCAAATGGTCGAATGCATTTTGAACAACACCTTCAGCTTCATCGTTAAATTCAACTGTTGCTGCATCTAGTTTGAAACCATTTGTATTAATGGCATTGCGTTTGATTTTCATCATAGTTACCTTTTCGTTATCAAATTTAAGTTGGGTTTGAGCTTCAATGTCAAAGTCATCACTTGCTGCATCTTCTGAATCTAAATACACACGTGCTTTACCTCCGGCACGCCCTTTATTAACTAAGGCAAGGTGATTGTAGATAATGTTATTTTGCACATGATCATATTTCTCACCCTTGTATTCACCTGATTCTTCAACTACATCCGCATGATAACCACACGACAATTCAACTTTCTCATTCTTTGTAATCTTAGAAATAGCAGCTGCATCATTGATAAGCAAACTTATTTTTAAATAGTCATCATCGGTGCGTTCTGTTTTATTACCGCAAGTGCCAATTGAAAGGTGCTTAATATTGCCAGGTGTGACTTTCCCGCTTATTGGATGATTGTCAACAATAGGACGTTGAATAAGTGTACTTGCTGAATCTTCTTTGAATACTTCATCAGGATGACGAAGTTCTCGTGTAACTGAACCATCAGCGTGATGATAAGTAAATATACCTGCGCGTGTGGCCAGTGCATTATCTGCGTGAAGATACCCATCGTGATCGAGACGATGTGTATCAAGTTTTAATTTATCTATTCTGAATGCCATGGTGTAAATAAATACCATACGGCATATTAAGTCAAAGTTATTTTTTTAAAAGAATTTATCCAATACTGGAATTGCCTGGCATCGACATTGAATATCTTGCCCTGGGTGATTGCGTTGGCCTTCACGTTTACTTGGTTTGGCACCTTTGCTTGCTTTAACTGTAATAGGTGGATCAGACCAAGAAAAAACTTTTCCATCTAATTCACTGTGTGAAGAACGAACACGACCATCTTTTGAAGTGGCCCACGTGTATTGATCGATACCTGAGTTCACTTGTCGTTGTTCAGTGAGTCGACCATTAAACTTACTCACTTGATCACGCGCAATCACTCGAGCCCTGCCCTCAGTCACATCAAATTCTTCTTCTATTTTTTCTTTCATTTGTTGTGGTGACATTTTACGCTTGCCATCACGAAAGATCATTTGCTCGATATCAGTTAGGCCTTCATCGGGGATTGATTTGATTAATGACACATTCTCAGTTGTGAAGGTTCTCACTTCATTATCAAGCCACGGTTCTAATTGAATTGGGTTGACACTTAAAATATTTGTCATAACTCGTTGATGGTATTGCGATTGTTGTTTATTAATCTTTGAGGCTTGGTTCTTCACAGTATTGCCAATGCGTTCACTATCAACTGATCTTGAATAGCGTTCACGGATCAACTTCATTGCATTCTTAACAATATCGGGATCAATGGCATCGGTTTTAAAATCATCGAACAATTGTGGTAAGAGTGGATAAAATACTTCACGAACCGCATGCTGAAATGGTGTTATCAGTTGCATGATGCTGGCTGCATAGCCTTGTTCAAGTCGATGTAATTTAGGTGGCTTAGGTACTTTTCTTCTTCTTCTTTTTACCAAAGGCATTATTTTTCATTTCCTTTTTCTGAATCATCAGGATTTTCACCCTTAACTTTCACCTTTTCAGGATCGAGATCATCTTCTTCACCTTCATTAACTTCCACAGGCTGTTTTGCCAATTCATCTAAATATTTTTCACGCCTATCAACATTAATCACCATATCCATTAGATTTGTTGTATCACCTGAGAATCGTGAAAGCGCAACTTCTTCTGGCTCGACAACACCGGTATTAATATATATTTCGTCTGTCTGTGCGGTTTTATAACGAACTTCAGCTTCATCATTTTCTGATAATTGCCAAAGTGGATTAAATATAAAATCTATTTCTTCTGGATTAATGCCGATTGATTCGCAAACCATATCAATGACACGCTTCAATTTTGGTCTGAGTTTGTTTTCTTGGAAGGCTGATATTTTGTCATAGTGTACCCGCAAATCACTGCTTCCTGCATCTCCGCCCAGCACACCTGACTGATTGTGAAATAAACGCGCCTTTGGAATTTCAGCTGCTGCTGAGACAATATCAACACCATGCTTCAATAAATCAGGTAGTCCAGTAATAGGTGTACCCATTTTATCAAATTCTTCATCCTCACCAAAAACCGCTATGTTATGAACTGATATACCATAAGCAACCAATCCCATGCGGTTGATTAACTCACCCTCACCGGTTTCAGTGCTTAATAGTTCAGCCAAATTACCCACTTTCATTTTCTTGGTAACGAAATCTTGAAGTACTGCAGATGATGCCTGGTTGCTTACACCAAAGTTTCTTAGTGCTTCGTGGAACTTTTCAAGCACAGATTCATTCCAGCCGAAATTACGCATACGTGCAACAGGAGGTAAATAGTTACCATCAAAACGAATTGTTCTTGATTCATGTACTGTTGAGGTGATGGAACCTTGAACTTGAAGCCGCTGCACTAGATATGTTTCAGGACTGCCAAAACGAATATCAAATTCATCGTTATAAAATGTTTGTGGGTAGGTTAAATATCTATCAGTGTTGTGTGCAAATTCAATTGAACGGATTTTCCCTAATGGCTGATGTACTTCTAAGCCATCGAAGGCGCCTATGATCATTAAGCCACCACCATACAAACGACCAAGAATAATTCCTTCCTCAAAGGCTTCACGCATTTTCAACCGTTCTAGTTCATCACGAACACGCTCTGCAAGTTCTGGTTTTGTGTCGTGTGACACAGTTATCCATTCGCGTGTTGCATCTTCAGCCGGGATAGTAACAACGCGACCAGCTAGCCAATCATACTGGAATAAAGCATCGAGCTCAGCGCGGTTTAGTCTGTCAGGGTATTGATAGCGAGTCCGAGTCATTGGATCGTCAGTGCCACCAAACTTATTGCGCTCATTTACCCAGCGATCATTTTTCAATATAGTTGATAATGATGGTTTATTTTTTTTGACAATCAACTTGCTCATTACCTTCTTCCTCGTTTAGCTATCGCTTCAGTTACGCTTATTGGCTTCTCAGTTAAATATTTAAAGCCACCAGAGCTAGAATCTACAGTATCATCATGTACATCTGCATTTGGAAAGGCTTCATGTTCATCTAAAAATACTTTATTCCAACCACCACGTACAATTTTAATATTTCCATTCTCTGCATATGATGCATACGGGTTTGCTCGAACTTCTTTACTACCCGTTGGTCTATCAGCTTTTACAATATAGCCTTTCAGCTTTCTAACAAAAAGATTTGTTGTAAATTTCCCCGATGACCCTGGTTCTTCCTCAATAACAATAGTTACTTTTTTCCCATCTTGCGAGGCTGTGTTTTTTACAGTCGCTTCAACCTTGCCGGGTGTGTCTCTAATCCTTACCTGATTAATAATCCAAACGCCATCATCATGATCAATACCCATATCGGTGCCAACTGTCCAATCTGGATCTTTACCGGCCTTTGCTTTCGTTGCTGCAAAATCCCAATATCTACATCTCTTTTTGAATTTACGTGGATAATCATCAACGATTTCAAAGAATTCTTTTTTAAACTTCGTGCCACCGGATGCGCGTATTAACCAGTTACCGCCTAATAGTCTTTGTTGCTCAACATCATCTTGCATATACAAATTAGCACGATAGCCTGGGTCTTTTTTTAGAAGAAGCTGATTATCATCAAGCCTTGAGGAAATAAAAGTAACGCTTTTTGGTTCTATTTCATCACTAACTAACATGGCTTCGGTTTTTGCTTCACTGTAAGTATCAAACCATTTAATCTCATTTTTAATTCGAATCATGTAACGGATTAACCCTGATCGCTCAACACCTTTCCATTTTGGTGAAACTTTATCCCAATAATCTTTTGATATTGGAAAACCCGTTTTTTCATCCCACCACCATTGTATAAATTTAGCCACCCATGAATCAGCATCAGGATTACAAGTGGCGCGAATATAAGGTTTAATGCCACATTCAGATCTATTCCTGGATAACATATAGAAAAATTGACGTTCGCTGAAGTGGGTTAATTCATCAAAACAGATTAGAGGTATTTGAGATCCTTGCCAGTCTAAAACAGTAGAATCATATTCAAGATGCTTGAATGATATTTTAGCGCCTGATGGGAATTTGTAATCGTTTCGTGTTGATCTTGGTTCTGCGCCTAAGTATGGGTAAACCTCGAAAGAAGTATCCCATAACCCACCTTCATTTGTGATTTGTGTTGAGTTCCTTCTAAAGATAACCGCACCGAACTGTTTATTATTGGTGTGCCTTGCTGCTTCTAATAAAATCCCATAAGTTTTACCACCACCAGCCGCACCACCATAGATAGCAATATCAGCACTTGTTGAAAGGAAATCAGTTTGCTTCCCAGGTTGAGGAACAAAAACAACATCTTCAGTCATTTTTGTTTTCTTAAACGGCAATATTTTTCCAGTCATTTAGCTTTCTTCTGGTTCTTGCTCTCGACCATTTGCAGGTAAATAAAAACCAACGCTAATAGGCCTCCCGTTCTCTCCGGTTAATTCTTTCTTATCCTTCAGCCCTAAATCACGTGCAATAATGTTTGAGTTTAATAGGTCTGTTGCGGCACCTGTGAATTTCTGGTCATAAATAATATCCTCAATATGTTTTACGATGTCGGAAAACTCTTTCTTGTCTCTATAATCAATCCATGTTGAATGGTGAATATTTATATGAAGGCACAGACCGCGAATAGTCATAGGTCGCATTTTTGATACTTCGCCAGTAATAGTCTTACCTTGATACGAGAATATTTTTTGTTCTTCTAGTGGATTATTTTCAACCCATTCAAAATATTTAATACATGACTCCCATAGTTCTTTTGGCGTTTTGAAAATTAGTTTTCTACCCGGATATTCAGCATCCTTCCAAAACTGATTACCTTTAGGGGCCCCACCTTTCTTCTTAGATGATTGTTTTTTCTTGGTTTTCTTCTTAGATTGTTTTTTCTTACTGACAGCTTTCTTCTTAGTTGCCTTCTTTTTAACAACCTTCTTCTTAGATGTTTTCTTTTTTGTCATGAGGATTATTATGCAGCGCGTTTTTGAGGAGCGACCTTATTAGTCCATTCGCCATCGATGCCACCTTGTGAAAAGGTCAGAGTCACTGTGTATACAGCTGATTCTACTAATGCAGCGGCTTTATCAAGTATTCCCTGGTATTTGCCATTCGATCCGGACACATACGATAATACTACTGGCGATCCTGTTACTTCTGTGTCAGTGCTATCTGTGATAACAGCTGTGACAGTTGCAGCATTTAAGTAAACGCCATTTGCCGAATCGTATGCATCTGCAAACTCAATTAAGTTATCATTATTTCCAATATATAATTTTAGATTGCTCATTACGCAGCATCAGCAATTTCATCATCAAACGCAGGGAATGTTACTGTACCACCGGCTGTGAGTGCTTGACTTGTGCAAGTTGTAACAGCTTGAACAGATTTATCAGTGTCATCAACCAAGGCAACATGATCTACTGTTCCGCTGGTATGAATATTGATACCCGCTTTTGATGCAACTGTTACTTTTCTACCGTTCGTATCACCATTTGCTTTTGTGAAGTCACCACCGGTTAGTGCAGCATTTTCAGTAACCGCATAATTATTGCGACAAGTCCAAGTCACAGTACCATCAACAACAGTATTGCCAGGTGTTGTTGGCCACGTTGGTTCAGAAGCACCAGACGTACCAGCGGTAGTTACTTCATAACAATAACCATTTCGTGTAACGGGTCTTGCTGCATCACCTAAAACATAAGCTTGTGTTGCTAACCATGCAGCCGCATCAACACCTTCGTAATAAGTTAACGGTTGCTGAGTACAAGCAGTCATTTTATCGGCGGTTGCAATTTCATCCAGTGCAGCATCCATTACTGCATCATTTATAAATTTAGCCATTTTACTTAACCTCCGATTTTTGATCTTGAGCTACGTTATCAATTTTAAGATCTGATACGCCAGGCTTTCTTTCACCGGTTTTAACTTTCCCAGAAACATCTTTTGCCCAGCCTAGCGAACAATACCTTTCACCGTCAGGTTTCGAGACAACTCGCACTTCATCTTTTTGAAAAGTTTGACCGCCATCTTTAAATAATTCCAGAATTTCAATTTTCATTATTCATTCCTATCAATTGTTAATGTGCCTGTTACCGCTGCAATAATATTTATGCTAGCAGTTACTGCTGGCTTTATCGATATTATTCCCGTCACATACCCAACAACCGAAGTGAATACATTACATGAATCTAAAATATGCCCTTGTCCTAAATCATCAATTATTAATATATTCGACTGAGTTAGATCTAAAGACTCAAGGTTTTGGGTTTGTGCAAGGTTAAGGATCGTAAGAATACTTTGTTGAGTCAAGTTTACTTGTTCTAACGATTGTATTTGAGATATTGCTGCAACTGATAGCGTTAAGCCAAGTTCTAATGTAACAGCATCCAGTGTTTGGGATTGGAAAATATCATTTACAGTTAAATTACTAGCTTGCGTTAAACTAATACTATCTAGAGGTTGTGCTTGCGATATATTTGTAAGAGATAAAATATTTTGCTGAATCAATGCTACCTGATCAAGCGCTTGTGGTTGTGCAACGTCTGCAACCGACAACGTGCCACCGACACCCAAAACGACTGCATCCAACAATTGGGATTGAGTTATATTATTTGCTGTGAGATTGTTTGCTTGTGTTAAATTAATATTATCTAATACTTGTGGTTGAGAGATGCTTTGTACTGTTAGGCTCGTACTCGCTACTATATAGGGGCTAACGGGTGCTTCGTCTTCATAAACTAGAGGCACATGATCATCTACTGTTGCGCCTGTTATCGTGCCATTGTTTTTATTACCTGACCAATCGACTTGGTTTGTTACACCCGACCAACCTAATTCCGAATATAGGACAGCGCCTGTTGTTTTAGGCATCATACTGA
>Ga0316205_10001347_pt1 | contig 31954 bp, 28 predicted proteins | sample 3monthpyrite_MG_FD_204941 | JGI IMG/M metagenome (GOLD analysis project Ga0316205, IMG submission 204941) | Microbial mat bacterial communities from mineral coupon in-situ incubated in ocean water Damariscotta River, Maine, United States -... | ecosystem: Environmental > Aquatic > Marine >...
AACGGGCTCTTTTAGTGGTACAGGAACAGGTGGTTCTAGCCCAAGTAATCCATTTACAACAATAGAACGTCAAGATATTGGTTTGAAGTTAAAAATTAAACCTCAAATTAATGAAGGCAATGCAATCAAACTTGATGTTGAGCAAGAAACTTCAAACATAAGCCCAAGTACTGCAGGCTCCGATATTATTACTAATAAACGAGCCATTAAAACAACGGTTATGGTAGAAGATGGTGGCGTTGTTGTATTGGGTGGCTTAATTGAAGAGCAACTGCAAGAGGATGAGCAACGTGTTCCTCTGCTTGGTGATATTCCACTTCTTGGTTTGTTGTTTAGGTATAATAAAACGTCAAAAGTTAAAACAAATTTAATGGTCTTTATTCATCCTCAAATCATGAAAGATGACGCGATGCTAAAAAGTTTAACCAATGAAAAGTATAACTATATACGAACAAAACAATTAGCTATTCGTGATCGTGGTGTACGCTTAATGGATGATGAGCAATCACCGTTGTTACCTGAAATGGAAGAATTTCTATCCTTACCTCCCGCATATGATGATGCTTCTGGACAAGACGGTGGCATCGTGATGCCGCCTACGATTGATAGCACAGGCCAATCCTCATCTGAACAAATGATTCGTATGCCTCCCAACCATTCTGCAAACGAAACTCAAAATGATCAGGCTGCTAAAGAAACGGAATTTGTTGACAATGTGCCGCCAACACTTAATGAGCCTTCTGAGTAACGGAGGCACGTAACCTTGAGTGATATTGCCACAACGGAACAAAGTGCAGGGGCTCGTGCATTACTTTCATTCGCATTCGCAAAAAGGCATGGCGTGCTTGTTACGGGTTTATATGATGAACACGTTGAAGTAACTCATATTGAAGGTGTTAGTGCTCATATTCTTTTAGAACTTCGTCGTCACTATGGCGTACCTCTTGAAATAAAAATTATAGAAAAAGCTGCTTTCGATAAGTTGTTACAAGCCAGCTATGAATCACACTCTGATGAAACCATGGAAATGATGGAAGGGATTGGTGATGAGCTGGATTTAGAAAGCATCGCTGATGCGCTTCCAGAAACAGAAGATTTACTGGATGCCGAAGACGATGCACCCATTATTCGTTTGATTAATGCTTTGTTGACGCAAGCCGTAAAACAAAATGCATCAGATATCCATATTGAGCCATTCGAAAATCGATTGTTAGTGCGTATGCGTGTCGATGGTGTAATGCGTGAAATATTGCAACCGCAACGAATTTTAGCGCCGCTCATAACATCACGTATCAAGGTTATGGCAAAACTTGATATTGCAGAGAAGCGTTTACCTCAAGATGGTCGTATTTCACTACGCATAGCGGGTCGTGCTGTTGACGTGCGGGTATCAACCTTACCTTCAGGGCATGGAGAACGTGTTGTATTACGTTTATTAGACAAACAAGCCGGACGTTTAGATTTATTTCAACTCGGTATGGCTGTTGAAACGACCGTAACAATAGACCGACTTATTCGACGACCGCATGGCATTGTACTCGTAACCGGGCCAACAGGTTCGGGTAAAACAACAACATTGTATGCAGCCTTAGAAAGATTAAATGATGCCAGTCGCAATATAATGACGGTAGAAGATCCTATCGAATATTTTATCGATGGTATTGGGCAAACACAGGTTAATACAAAAGTTGAGCTTACATTTGCTCGAGGCTTACGAGCCATTCTTCGTCAAGATCCTGATGTTGTGATGGTTGGTGAAATTCGTGATTTAGAAACGGTACAAATTGCAGTCCAAGCAAGTTTAACCGGGCACTTGGTGTTTTCTACTTTACATACCAATACAGCAATTGGTGCGATCACCCGTTTACGTGATATGGGAGTTGAACCCTTCTTACTTTCTTCAAGTTTATTAGGTGTGTTAGCACAACGGCTTGTTAGAACTTTATGTGATTCATGCAAGCAGCCTAAAACAGCCGATGTTGCTGAATGTATCGCATTGGGTGTAGCGGCAGAAACTCCGCCTATGATTTATGACGCAGTGGGTTGTGATGAGTGTAATAATTTAGGTTATAAAGGCCGTTTAGGTATATATGAACTAATTGAAGTGGACGATACGCTTCGAACAATGATTCATAATGGAGCAAGTGAGCAAGATATAGAAGCGCATGCTCGTAGTACGTCGGCCAATATGCGCCATGATGGCGTTCGTAGAGTTTTGTCCGGCGAGACAACATTAGAAGAAATTACTCGTGTAGCTCATGAGGATGCTTAACCATGGCTGCTTATGAATATGTTGCTTTAGATTCAACTGGGCGCAAAAAGAAAGGCGTCATTGAAGGCGATTCTGCACGTCATGTTCGCCAATTGTTAAGAGATAAAGCATTATTGCCTGTATCTGTTGATGAAGTTGGTGAGACTGAATCAAACAAATCATCCAATCGTTTTAATGTTCAACGTGGTGTTAGTGCGGCAGATTTATCTTTAATTACGCGGCAGCTTGCTACCTTAACTAAATCGGGCTTACCCTTAGATGAAGCAACGGCAACGGTTGCTAAACAAACCGAGAAGCAACGTTTACAAAGAATACTGCTAGGTATTCGAGCGAAAGTGTTAGAAGGGCATACACTTGCCGATGGCATGGGGCAATTTCCTCACGTGTTTAATAATTTATATCGATCGACTGTCGCTGCTGGCGAACAAACGGGGCATCTGGATTTAGTATTAGAACGTTTAGCCGACTACACCGAAAGCCGGCAGCAACTACAAAATAGAATTCGAATGGCACTTATTTATCCGGTAATCTTAACAATAATGGCGATTACCATCGTGTCATTTTTATTGGCCTACGTCGTTCCTGAAGTGGTTAAAGTTTTTGAAGATTCAGGTCAAACGTTACCAACAATTACGCTTGTTATGATTGGCGCGAGCGACCTTTTGCGAGACTACTGGCTATTGATAGTTGGGGTTATTATTGCAGTCATCATAATGTTTAGTGTGTTGTACAAACAACCTGCCAGTAAAGCAAAAATACATGAAGGTTTTTTAAAATTGCCACTGGTTGGGCGTTTAACACGTGGAGCGAATACAGCACGGTTTACTCGAACCTTAAGTATTCTGGTTGCGAGTGGTGTCCCTTTACTTGAAGCATTGAAAATTTCAGGTCAAGTGGTCGAAAATTTACCGATGCGTCATGCTATATTAGACGCGGGTTCGAGAGTGAGAGAAGGTTCTAATTTAGCTAAATCTCTCGATGTTAGTGGTTATTTTCCACCGATCGTTGTTAACTTAATTGCCAGCGGAGAAGTGAGTGGTAATTTAGATCAAATGTTAGAACGTTCATCCGTTAATCAGGAACAAGAATTAGAAACGCTGATCTCAACGTTAATGGGAATATTAGAGCCCTTACTCATTGTTATTATGGCGGTTGTTGTCTTGATGATTGTACTTGCAATCTTGCTTCCCATCTTTAATTTAAATCAACTTATACAATAATTTGTAGTAGGAACAGAAAATGAAACAAATAAAATTTAATAAACAATACCAACATGGTTTTACGTTAATTGAAGTCATGGTTGTTGTTGTTATCTTAGGTATTTTAGGTGCAGTAGTATTACCTAATATCATGGATGAGCCAGGTAAGGCTCGAATTGTAAAAGCGAAACAAGATATCGCTTCACTTGAATCGGCATTAGATCGATATAAATTAGACAACTATGTTTATCCTTCGACGGACCAAGGACTCGAAGCGTTAGTTAAAAAACCATCGGGAGCGCCTGAACCTAAAAATTATAAGTCGAACGGTTATATCAAAAAATTAAAAACCGATCCTTGGGGTAACCCATACCTGTATTTAAATCCTGGTGTTCATGGCGCAACCGATATTTTTTCATATGGCCCTGACCAGCAACAAAGTGAAGATGATATTGGTAATTGGAATATCAATTAGAGAAATATCGTAACTAATGGCGATATGTGATGCAAAAAAAGTAATTTTATTTAGACAGCGTCGTGTTCGGTCAGGTGGATTTACGTTGATAGAAATAATGGTTGTTATGGCCATTATGGGTATTATGTTAGGACTCGGTATGTTTGCCTTTGGCGATGGCGGGCTATCCGAAAAGTTAGAACAAGAATCGAATCGGCTTTATGGTTTAATTAAACTAGCTCAAGAAGAGGCGATTTTAAATACAAGTGAATTGGCACTAGAGCTTGAAGACGATGGTTATGTATTTAAACGGTCTGAACTAAATGAAAAAACAAATAAAGAAGAATGGAATTTAATCGCAGGGGATAAGATATTTCGTAAACGTTCATTAACTGCTGGCATTGAGCTTGAATTGAATATAGAAAATGAAGTCTTTAAGCTCAACGACAAAAATCAAGATGATGACGAACCATTACGAATTTACATACTATCAAGCGGTGAATTGTCTGCTTTTGTTTTGACTTTAAAGATTGGTGAATTAGAACAGTACTTTGAAATTATAGGGATAGCAACTGGCAAGTTATCTATTGAACGAAGACAGGATAGTTAAGTGAATTCTATATCCCGTTTTAAAAGTCATGGCTTTACATTGTTAGAAGTTATGGTTTCTTTATTAATCGTAGCTGTAGCTCTTACAATATTAGTTAAAGGTGCTGCCGAAAAAGTAAATAATGCAAATGAGTTACGAGATAAAACATTTGCTCAATGGGTTGCAGTTAATAAGATAACAGAATGGCGAACTTTTCATACACTACCAAAATCAAATAGTGCAGAAGGCGAGCAGATGATGGGTAAACAAAATTGGTTTTGGGCTGCAAAATTCGTGAAGACCGAGGTTAAAAGTATTCGTAAGGTGATACTCAGTGTCTATAAGAATGAAAAGAATAAAGATAATAAAACTCAGCCAATTATTCGTTTTACAACCTTTATGAGTAATAAATAAGGTATGAAAAAGCTTATTAGCACAATACAGCAAGAAGGCTTTACTTTATTAGAGCTAATGGTGGCGATGAGTATATTTGCGGTAATGTCTTTGATGATATTCGGCGGATTAAAGGAAGTTTTAGATGTTCGTTCTGCAACAGATTTACATACAAAACGATTAACGGAATTGCAGATAGCTTTTCTACATATTGGCCGCGACATACGACAGTTTAATAATCGCGGTATTCGCGATCAGTTTGGAAGTAATTTGGAATCTCTGAAAGGTAATGAAGTTGGTCAATATAAAATTGAGTTAACCAGAGATGGTTATTCAAATTATGCAAAAATTAATCGTAGCTCGTTACAACGGGTTGCATATGGAATTGATGACAACAAATTATATCGTTATCACTGGTTAGTGTTAGACCGTGCTGCAGATAGTGAACCCGTGAAAATGCTATTATTAGATAATATAGAAGCATTTAAATTACGTTATTTAGATACTGGGGTAAGTGCGACGACAGGTATTGATAAAGATTGGGTGACATATTGGCCCCCATTATCAGGAACAGTCATTCCTGACGTTATTGAGGTGACCTTTGAATTAGACGACTGGGGTCGATTTACTCGAGTATTTAACTTACCCAATGCAATTTAAGTTGATAAACAATGCAAGCATTTAATGTAAATAAGAAACAGCAAAACGGTATAGCCTTAATTATGGTTTTATTGGTTGTTGCCCTTGTTACGATAATTACAACAGGTATTGCGTCAAACCAAAAATTGAATCATAGGCGTACATCTAATCTTTTGCATAATGAACAAGCCTATATGTATTTACTTGGTGCAGAAGATTGGGCTAAAGATATATTAATAGAAGATATTGACCCTAAAAATAACAATACTAAAAATAATCCAGATAATTATGATTATGAAGATTCATCAAACGATATTTGGAATAGAGGCAATGATGGAGTCATTGGAGCTAATATTGTTATACCCATTGACAATGGTAAGATAATAGGAAAAATTTATGACCTTCAAGCTCGTTTTAATCTTAATAATATTATTACTGTGGCAGCGCCTCCTGCGGTATCGACACCAAACCCACTAAACGTTACAGCGTTAAGAAATTTAATGATAGCAGTTGATAGTGGCCAGAATAATGTGACTATGCCAACTCAAACAGATGCAATAGTCGACTGGATAGATGGAGATCAAAACGCGCTAACAAACGGAGCGGAAGACGGCGAATATTTAAATAGGAAAATGCCTTATGTTGCGGCAAATCGTTTAATGGCTAATGCGCGAGAATTAATTTTAGTCAATGAGTTTAATAATAAAGTATATGAAGTCTTGGAACCTTACGTTGTTGCATTGCCAGAACCCACACCACTGAACATAAATACAGCCGAGCGAATACAATTTAGGATGCTTATTCCTGGAATAAGTGACAATGATTTAGATGCTGTTATCAATGCACGTGGAACAGAAGGTTTTTCTAAACGAGCTGATTTTACAGGATTATCTGAAGTGCCGAATAGTATTGACCCTCTGTTGTTTGATGTAAGAAGTAGATACTTTTTATTAGCCGCGACGGTAACGCAAGGAAAATCAGTATCAAGGTTATACAGTATAATCCGACGTGAATCACTTACCGATATAAAAGTGATATTACGAAGTCAATACAGAATAACGGAGACAACATAAATGGCACGCGAGCTATTTATTTTTTTAGATTCAGTAAAACCTAGCGATGATACGCCCGCGCAAGGGCGTTGGGTATTGTGTGACAATGGTAAACCATTAGGCACGATGATTAAGGGGCCATTGAATGCTGCAGCAAAGGCTGCGCGTGAAGCTCGAGTGATTATCATTATTCCTGGTGAAGACGTGGTTGTTACCGAAGTGAATTTACCCGGGCAGAATCGTCAACGCTTACTTAGGGCGTTACCTTTTGCTCTGGAAGAACAATTAATTGACGATGTTAATGATCTACACTTTGTATTGGGGCCTCGTCATGGTAATGGCAACTATGTTGTGTCTGTTGTTAATCGTGAGCGTATGCAAATGTGGAGCGATATTTGTGAAGATCTTGGTCTTCGAATTGATGTAATGGTGCCAGACACCATGGCATTATCAACAAGTATTGGTACATGGACAATCTTATTAGATGATACGCGCTCAATAGTGCGTACAGGTGTACATTCAGGCTTTGCTGTCGATCATAGTAATTTGAATCAATTGCTCAGCTCGACAATTGCTGATGCTGAAGGTGTTATGCCTGAGCGAATTAATATTATTGACTGTCGAGATGTCAATATTGATTCAAATGACATTAGTTTAGGATCGGGTATTGAACTGCATGTAACTAATTTTGAGCAGGATAGCCTAATATGGTTGGCAGAGCATTTCGATTATGAAGCACCTGTTAACTTACTAGCGGGTGAATTTAGCCGTAAAGAAAAAGTAAGAGGTCATTTGCGAAAATGGTATCCTGCTGCAATTATGTTAGGTGTCTTGTTATTGCTTAATGTCACTACAAAAATAATTGATTACGTTTCACTTAATAATGAAAGTCAAAGATTATCAAAATCAATGACCTCTTTGTATAAAAAAACATTTCCACAAGCTCAGCGTGTTGTTAATGCACCTGTCCAAATGCAACAGAAACTCGATAAGTTACAAAGCGTAACAGGGAATAGTGAATCAAGTTTTCCTGAATTATTAGTTCGCATTGCTCCCATATTACGTTCAACGCCGGGAATAAATATCCGCTCGCTACGTTATCAGAATGGACGTATTGATGTTGAATCTGACGTGAAAAATTATGCCGCTTTAAATAAATTAGAAAAACAACTTTCAGAAAAAGCTGGAATGAAGGTTGAAATTAAATCAGCCTCACAAAATAAAGATAAAGTTGTCAGTCGGATTGAGATTACGAGGGCTGGCTCATGAAGGCAATAAAAGAACATTTCAATAACCTTGAAATACGTGAGAAATATTTGGTGAGTGTAGCTGTTATTATTTTTATACTTGTTATGCCTTATCAATTTATTTGGAAACCATTTTCAGAGAGTGTTGACGAATCAGCTATTCGAATACAGGCGAAGAAAAATCAATTTATAAAGATGCAGCAGCAGGCAAAAACGATATCTCAATTGCAAGGCGCTGGTGCGATAGTTTCACAGCCAGGGCGACAATTTTTGAATAATGCGATTAATACTATAGCGAAACGGAATGGTTTATCGAATGCTTTGAATATAAAATCTGACAATAATGATAATGTGCGTGTTTCATTTGACAATGTACCTTTCGATAATGTGATGAATTGGTTAGACCAATTAATTACAAGTAACGGCGTAATAGTGACAAAACTTAATATTGATAAACATCCTGCAGTAGGTCGAGTAAATGCCAGTATTTACTTGGAGATGCCATGATAGGCTTTAAAGCTAAACGTTCAAAAAAGATGAATAGTAAACAAAAGAATGAGATAAGCGTGCGTCGAAAATATATTCGCTATGGTTTTTTTGCTGTTTGTTGTTATTTAATATTCTTAATCGCAACACTACCCGCTAGCATTGTAGTATCTATTATTACGAGTGATAAACAATTATCGCGTCAGCTCAATATTACAGCCGTTAGCGGAACAATATGGTCAGGACGAGCTGAGAGTATTCAAGTTGCAGGTGTAAATTTAGGACGATTAAAATGGGATTTAAAAATATTCCCATTAATTTTAGGTGATGTTAGCGCGCATGTTAATTTTAATAACAATGCCGTTTCAAATGCAAAGATATCAGGCTCAGGCTTGGTTACTGTTTCTGTTGGCGGTGAATTAAATTTAAATGATTTTAGTGCAGCCTTCTCAGCAGATTCTCTTGGGCCATTAATGTATGGTATGCCAGCTCGATTTTCGGGAGATGTCAATTTACACATTGATGAAATGTCTTTAGTGAAAGGGCGACGTATCAATCTAAAATCTAGGATAGTTGTTTCTAATGCTGGATTAGTTTCACCACAAAGAATTGAGTATGGAGATATCTTAATTCAAGCATCACCAAAAAAAATGGATAGCCAGCTTGTTTTAACCGATCAAGGTGGCGCATTAATTCTTGATGGTAATATTCAAGTAAAAGGTAATGGCTTGTATACTATAAACCTTGGAATGGGTGCAAGAAATACCGCTTCAGCTGATTTGACGAATGGTTTGCTTTTTTTAGGTCAACGTGATTCAACAGGAAAGTATCGCTATAAGACAAATGGTAAGTTACGTAACTGGTAACGCTTATATATTTTATTCTATTCCTAATTTTTTAATTCTATAGCGCAAAGCTCTGAATGTAATCCCTAATACTTTAGCTGCTGCAGTTTTATTATATTTGGTTTGTTCTAAAGCTTTTTTTATCGCTTCTTTTTCTGTGTTAATCAGCGTTGGGTCGAGCATTAAATTATCTGCATTTTCACTATCGACTGAATTTTCTTTTGGAAGTTTTAAATCTTCTGCAGAAATATTATCTCCTTCGAACAACGTCATCGCACGCTCGAGTATATTTTCGAGTTCACGAACATTTCCAGGAAATTGATATTCCTGTAATGCTTGAATCGCCGAAGTTGAAAGTTTTACAACATCCGTCTCCCATTCTTTGGCAATTTTTCTAAGAAAATGCTGTGATAAAAGTGGAATATCTTCGACGTGATTACGTAACGATGGAACAACCAACTCAATAACATTTATGCGATAAAATAGGTCTTGTCTAAATTCATCCGAGTTAACAAGTTCTTGTAAATTTTTGTGTGTTGCACTTAATATACGAACATTAATAGGAATTTCAGTTTGGTGTCCAATTGGACGTATTGCTTTTTCTTGAATGGCCCGTAACAATTTAACTTGCATTGACAAGGGTAGGTCAGCAACTTCGTCTAAGAATAAAGTTCCACCATCTGCCGCTTGAAAAAGACCTTGTTTGTCATTTGTTGCACCAGTGAAGCTTCCTTTTTTATGTCCGAAGAATTCACTTTCAACGAGTTCAGATGGAATTGCTCCACAATTTACAGGTACAAATGGATGCGACTTTCGTGAACCGTTTTCATGAATAAGTCGTGCTACAAGTTCTTTTCCTGAACCAGATTCGCCGCTGATATAAACAGGGGCTTGGCTGCGTGCAAGTTTTATAATGGTTTTGCGAGTATTCTCAATAACTTTGGATGTACCAAGTAGTGCTTGTTCTGAATGTATTATTTTTTCTGACGATTTGTTTTTTAATTTAAGAGCACTAGAAACTAAATTCCTTAACATTTTCAAGTCAACGGGTTTAGATACGAAATCAAAAGCGCCTGCTTTTAAAGCTTCAATGGCTGATTCCATATTGCCATGTGCGGTAATCATTGCCACTGGTAATTCAGGATATTGTTCTGAAATATGGCGAACAAAATCAATGCCGTTCCCATCCGGCAGTTTCATATCGCTAAGGCATAAATCAAATTCAAATTGAGTTAATAACAATTTGGCTTGAGTGATATCTTCGGCTAATTTTGTATCAATATCCATACGAGATAAGGTGATATCGAGTAATTCTCTAATATCAGGTTCATCATCGACGATTAAGGCTTTGAAGGTTTCTTTTGTAGTCATAGGTACTATTTTCTTTAATTAATGCTACGTCGTGGATCTTGGAAAGTAATTCTAAAGCAACAACCACCTGTTGCAATAGGAATGTAGTTCATTCTAGCTTGATTACACTCAGCTAATTCTCGTGAGATATATAATCCTAGCCCGCTACCCGTTGGTTCAGTTGTAAAAAATGGCTCAAAAATATGTTGAGCGGTTTCTGAATCAATGCCTGTTCCATGATCAATAATATCAAGAAATGGGCGGTTAAACTCAGGCGTAATGCCACCACGAAGTTCAATTTTGGGCGTTCCCTCAAAATTCTTACTATGACGTAACCCATTCTCACATAAATTAGTAATGATCTGCTCAAGGTGGGATATATCAAAGCGAATTCTTACATTGCTTGGATTGATATCAACAGAGATTTCTGATTGTTCATCTTTGCCCGTGTTTATGTCGTTATCAATATGTTGATTTAGAGTGAAGCTATTTATAAATTTTATTAGAAAGGTTTCAAGGTTAAATATTTCAGGGCGTGAAGTGTCACGTCGGCCGAGTTGCATAATATTTTCAATGATGGTATTCATGCGCGATGATTGATCTTCAATTATTTGAGTAAGACGTTGGTCGTGTTTATCGAGATTCTCTGACTCACCTAATAATTGACCTGCATGACTAATTGCGCCGAGAGGATTTCTAATTTCATGAGCAATACTTGCCGTTAAACGACCTAACGCTGCTAGCTGTAAATGTTGTGCTTGCTGAGCCATCACCGAAGTGTCTTCTAAAAAAATGAGTATTCCTGATTTATTATCTTGTGTGATTTTTGCAAAGCGTGGCATAACGTTCGCGTGAAGCGGTGTTGGCCGAATTATTTGTGGTGTTAAATCAGTATTCTGTTTCCAACCATTAATTTGATGCGCAAGCTCCGGTACGATGACTGATAAGTTAGGGGGGTTTTTAGTTGAAGGCATTCCTAACATATGCCATGCAGATTCATTTATTAATCTAATATCGTTTTCATTATCAACAACAAGAATTCCAGTTTGCATTCGTTGAATGATGTGTTCGGTTAATTGCGCCATGTTGGCCAAGTCAACGCCGCGTTTTAACGCTAGCGCTTCTGTTTCTTTTAATCGTCTAGCGAGTTTTTGAGAAAGAATGGCTGTACTAAAGAAAATGAGTCCTAATATTCCTGCATAGGTGTAGTTAGAAGTTGGTTCACTATTTGTATAATGCGAAAATAGTTGATGAGCCAATAATGTAATTGTTGCAATTGCGGCAAAAAAAAGTGCTGAACGAAATTGAACAATCATACTATTACCGGCCACAGTAATTAGCAGTAATGTTCCTAAACCTGTTTGAATCCCGCCACTAGAATGCATTAGCAATAAAATAGCTAGACAATCGATTAGCACACTGGTGTGAATTTGTATGCTGTAGTTTGGTTTTTTTAACTGTATTGCCATCCATAAAAAACAGGATAGTACTAAATAGTTTAGGCTTGTTTGGGTAAACAATGCTTCGTTTACGCTACCTAGTGGATGAAAAGCATTTTGAGTTATCGCTAAAAATAAAAAAAATGCAGAAAGAATGGTTCTATAAATATTGAGATAGGTTAGCGGTTTCCATACATTAATCTGCGCATCACTTGATTGAGGGTAAAGTGAGGGAGGGTTTAATGTAAAAGTATTTTTTATTGCCATAAATTTAAATATTTATTTATGGTTTAACGTTTGTGTTCATCACAACAAAAAAATTTACCTGAATCCTTTAGTGCCTCTTGCTCAGGTATATGGACGCCGCATTTTGCACATTGCACCATATTTTTAATTGGCGCATCACTTTTAATTTTACGAGATGCTTGTTCGTTTTTTATTTTCCAGTTTTGGAATATTCGATATGCTAACCAAACAATGGCAACAATGACGAGAAGGCGAATGAGGTTCATAATAAGTTTATATAAGTATTGTTTTATTAATCATAGCTTTATGTTGAGTATAAGGCCAGTAAAGGAATGATTAAATCAGTTAGAAGAATATTCGGATTTGGTATTTTAGCTGTAAATCGTTAAAATTTCTTGTCGTTTATGTTGGGTGCTGGTGTAAATTTTTAGTATTTGTTGTTTCACCTTCTCATCTACAGTTTTTCCTTCAAGAAAGTCATCAATTTGGTCATAACTAACACCTAATGCTTGTTCGTCAGATTTCCCGGGATCTAATGATTCAAGGTCAGCCGTTGGTGTTTTGTCTATGAGTGACTGTGGAGCGCCAAGCGTACTGGCAAGCAGTCTCACCTGTCTTTTATTTAAGCCGAATAGTGGAGCAAGATCACACGCACCATCTCCGAATTTAGTAAAAAAACCAGTGATGTTTTCAGCAGAATGGTCGGTACCAATAACCAAACCTGAAAGAATTCCCGCAACTTCATATTGTGCAGCCATACGCATTCGCGCTTTTACGTTTCCCTTTGCAAAATCAAGTAATGTCTCGTTGTTGGGTAATATGCCGTTTTCTTTTAAGGCCTGAAGGGTATTGGTATGTAAACCTTCCGTTGCCGCTTTGACATTGAGTGTTAAATTTTGACTGGCTTGAATAAAATCGAGGGAAAGTTGGGCATCAATTTCATCTGCTTGAACATCAAACGGCAGTCTAACCGCGATAAATTGATAATGGTTATTTTCTTTATGCTCTTGGTTTAATTCATTGATAGCCATTTGCGCTAGGCGTCCGCAAGTACATGAATCAATTCCACCACTGATACCTAGAATTAAGCATCGCAAACCAGAATTTATTAACGTTTGTTTTATGAAATTAACTCGCCGTTCAATTTCATTGTCAGTGTTTATGGTTGCCAATACCTTCATTTCATCACGTATAGTTTGTTCTTGAATCATGCTTGAATTATGTAATTTTGTATTCATTATTTTCCGTATATATTAAAAGTTGTTCAGTACATTTTGCCAAAATTGATGTGAAGTTGCGAGACAGTATTATGAGCATCTACTATTGATGTGGCTATTTTAACGGTGGTAATTGTCTATAAATACAGTTAATCTCCAAATATAATAATATGCGGGTTTAAACCCACAATCGGTTGAAGGATAGAGAGCATGAAAAAAATTGAAGCAATAATAAAACCTTTTAAATTAGATGATGTTCGTCAGGCGCTATCTGAAATTGGCGTAACGGGGATGACAGCAATTGAAGTTAAAGGTTTTGGCAGACAGAAAGGTCATACCGAGTTATATCGTGGTGCTGAGTATGTTATTGATTTTCTTCCGAAAATGAAGCTCGATGTGGTAGTAAATGAAGATTTAGTCGATAGCTGTATTGAAGCGATTACAAATGCAGCACGGACTGGAAAAATTGGTGACGGTAAAATATTTGTTACTAATGTTGAAAAAATAATCCGTATTCGAACGGGTGAAACCGATGGTGATGCAATCTAAATGGTTAAATACTAACCATTTAGGTTTGTTTCGTTAGCTTTTTTATTGGAGTACTCTGGAAGTCGCTTTGTGGTTAGGGTGATTAAGCTGTAGTACTCGCATCGCATCTTTTTCTAGATCTTTTAAGCCTAATTTACGGTACCCTTCCACCATTAACGCAAGTGCGTCAGGAACGGATTTGGTTTTCGGGTAATATTCTAAAACATACTTCGCTCGATTGACGGCAGCTAAATATGCATTACGTTTCATATAGTATTTCGCAACAAAAACTTCATATTTTGATAAATTATCGCGTAATAACTTCATTCGTTTAATGGCATCATTACGATATTGGCTTTTAGGAAAACGCTTCACTAATGTCGCGAAATATTGAAAAGCTTGTCGAGCAGCTTTCGGATCGCGTTCAGCTTCATCCTGGTTAAACAAATTACTAAAGAATGAGCTATTCACATCAAAAGCAGCTAAACCCTTAAGGTAGTAGGCATAGTCAACATTTGGGTGATTTGGATGCAGTTTAATAAAACGATCAGCAGATAAAATAGCCGTTTCTGGTTCATCATCCTTGTAATAAGCGTAGGCAATTTCGAGCTGAGCTCGTTGGGCATATTTGCCATATGGGTAACGAGACTCTATTTGTTCGTAGAGTTTAATTGCATCTTCATAATTTGTTGCATCTAAGTGGCCTTTAGCTTCTTTATAAATTTCTGCGGCGGAAACGTCATCGGCTAATTCCGGACCATCTACACTAGAACAAGCCTGTAACAAAAGTAGCAAGGTAAATATTAATATCGAGTTTGGGAGATTATGGAGCCAATTTGGTGATTTCATCATGTCTGTATACTTCTAGTTAATGTTTATGACGTTAGTGCGAGTTAGCAGTATACTCTTCTGGCGCGGCAGATTAAATGCCTGCACAGACACTATATATATAAAACGATAACGATAGCACTTATTTATGACACAAGAACCCGAAACACTTACCGCGACAGTTACCGAATCAGTTGCAGGTAAACGGCTAGATCAAGCTTTAAGCCTATTATTTAATAATTATTCTCGTGCGAGGCTACAGCAGTGGATTAAGGCTGGGCGCGTGACTGTTGAGGCTCAACAACGGAAATCTAAGGATAAAGTCTATTTAGGGGAAAACATTATCTTGCAGGTGGAGGCCGATGTCGAAGTTGTTTGGCAGCCCGAAGATATTCCTTTAAATATTTTATATGAAGATGACGATATTATTGTTATCAATAAACCGGTTGGGTTAGTTATTCATCCTGCTCCAGGGCATGCTTCGGGTACACTTTGTAACGCTCTGTTGTACCATGTTCCTAATGCAGTGAACCTGCCTCGGGCAGGGGTTGTGCATCGGTTAGACAAAGACACCTCGGGCATAATGATCGTTGCTAAGACCTTAAGTGCTCATAGCTCACTGGTTGAAAGTTTACAGGCACGTGAAATATCGCGTGAATATATTGCGCTAGTGTATGGTGAAACAACTGCTGGCGGTACAGTTGATGCACCTATTGGTCGGCATAAAGTTGACCGTAAGCGGATGGCCGTTTTGGGTGATTTAGATAGCGCTGGAAAACATGCCGTTACGCATTACCGAATTAGACAACGTTATCATGCTTATACGTTGCTGGATGTAAAATTAGAAACAGGCCGCACCCACCAAATTCGAGTACATATGGCGCATATTCATTCGCCAATAGTCGGTGACCATGTATACGGCGGTCGAATCCGCATTCCCAAGCAATGTAGCGAAAACTTGCGAACGGCAATTCAACAATTTAAACGCCAAGCATTACACGCATATCAACTTACTTTAAAACATCCTATTACAAAAGAAGAAATGAGTTGGCAAGCGCCGCTTGCTGACGATATTGTGCAATTATTATCGAATCTCGAAGAGAAATGAGCATTAATCAAACGGCACCGCAAATCATTAGACCCAATTGGTCTGTTTCAAAAAATATTCAAGCATTTAGCACGACACGTCAAGGTGGAGTGAGTCAAGCCCCATGGAATAGTTTAAATTTAGCCACCCATGTCAATGATAATGTAGACGACGTAAAAAAAAATCGTGACCTATTAACAAAACATTATGCTTTGCCCAATGAGCCAACATGGCTTGAGCAAGTGCACAGTAATAAAATCGTTCGTTTAACAGCAAAAAATTCTCAGCAACATTTTAAAGCCGATGCTGCTTATACAACTGAAAAAAATATCGTATGTTGTGTGATGACAGCGGACTGTTTACCTGTTCTATTTTGCAATAAGCAAGCAACATGGGTAGCGTCAGTCCATGCTGGTTGGAAAGGGATAGCTAACGGTATTTTGAAAAGTACATTAGCTATTTATGAAAAAGATCTCGGGGGAAATTTAAAGGATTTGCAGGTATGGATTGGTCCAGCGATTAGTGGAAATGCCTACGAAGTTGGTGAAGAAGTAAAAGCAGCTTTTATTCAACAAGACCCAATTTTGAACAAGGCATTTATCCCCAATGAAAATAATCATTATTTATTAAATAGTTCCTACGCTGCTCAATTACAGTTAATTGAATGTGGTTTAGATCCCAAGCAAATTACAGCTCCCGGTTTTTGTACGTTCAACGATGAGCAACGATTTTATTCTTATCGGCGTGATGGCCTGAATACAGGGCGAATGGCAAGCATGCTTTGGTTGTCGTGATTCTTATACATTAAACGAAAAAATTCTAGTAATGCATTCAGTTAGCTAAAGCTATTTTATCGATTGCCGACAATAACACCACAATAATGATATTAGCATCCCAAAATAACATTTTTGGGCGTTAGGATTTAAGAAGGAATTTTATGTTTGTTATCTTAGCCGTTGACGATACCCCCGAAATTACAACTTTTTACGAAGAGCTATTTTCAAAACAAGGTTTTACTACACTAGTTGCTTCCAGTGCCGAAGAGGGCTTGGCTCACCTTGAGAAAAGCGGTGACACCATCGATGTCATCCTCTCCGATATTAAAATGCCAAATATGGATGGTTATCAGTTTTGCACCAAAGTGAAAGAACTAAATGATTATTCAGAGATACCTTTTGTCTTTGTATCAGGCTTAGTTGACCTTGAAGAAGAAATTAAAGGTTATGATGTTGGTGCTGATGACTATGTTAAAAAGCCAATACAAGTCGATGAAATATTATCTAAAATTAATCGCGTTATCGCAATACGCAATACTAACAGGGCGTTAAGTAAACAATTAGCAGAGTCTAACAATGTTGCAAAGAACGCGCTTTCTTACGCAAGCCATCTTGGTTTAATTATTGAGTTTGTAAGAGATAGTTTAAAAGTGGTTACCTACCATGATATATCATTAAACATATTTAAGTTTATGAGACAGTTTGAATTAAACGTTATTTTTCAAGTGCACTCGACTCTAGGGATTGAAACATATTCACATCAAGGGATGGCAGCACCTATCGAAGAAAATATTTTAGAATTGTCGCGTGATAAAGGTAGGGTTATCGATTTTGGTCAGCGCACATTAATAAATTATAAAACTTTTTCATTATTAATTAAAAACATGCCAGTAGAAGATGAAGAAAAATATGGTATGTACAAAGACATTTTAACAAATCTTTGCGATATTATTGAAGAGAAAATCGAAACGTTAACATTAAGAAGTATACAGTCACAAAAAGAGAGTGGAATTAATAAAATTAGTGAATCGTTAAATGAAGTCATTGAGGTTTTTGAATCAACTCAAGAGAATACCATATCAGCATTACAAGAAATGATTTCGGAACTGGATAAATCTTTTGGAACCTTCGGATTAACGGAATATCAAGAAGAGAATGTAAAAGAAATTATGGAGCTTTGTGAGAGTAGAACACACGAAAATTTCGAACGAGGAGCAGGTATAGCTTCAAAGTTTGAAAGTATTAAAGCAGACATCGTTAATTTAGTCAGTCGGTAGCATCGCTAACTTTTGATGAATCCTCATTCACAGGGTAAGGTTTACCATCGTATTTTTGAAATACTCGTCTTGGCGATTGTTTATGTGTTAACCGCGCGTTTAGGACAAACGTTCGCTATCCCTCCCGGAAACATCACCCCTATTTGGATACCATCAGGTATTATCTTGGCAGCCGTTTTACTTCGCGGTTATTTTATTTGGCCTGGTATTTTTATTGGCGCCTTCATTGGAAACGTTTGGGCATACTTGGATTTTAATACATGGAATAATGTAAGTGCCTCTGTCTTTTCTGGATTAGCTAACGGTGTTGGCGATTCATTATGCGCCTTAGTGGGCGCATTTTTAATTAAACGCACGGTACCTGTTGTTGAAATATTTAAATCTTCTATTAGCACGATTAAATTTATACTTTATGGGGTCATGCTTGGAAGTGTTATTAGTGCCGTCTTTGGCGTTACGGGGCTTGCGCTCTCCAACTTTGTTGAGTGGCAAAATTATTTTAGGGTGTTAACGACTTGGTTTGTTGGTGATGCGGTGGGTGTTATTATACTAACGCCGCTGCTCTTAACTTGGCGCGATTTGAAAGATTGGCATGGGGCTTCACGAAATAGAACGACAGAATTATTGAGTGTTTTTGTTTTAGTGTGTGTGCTTAGTTTATTCAGTATTAATGTTTCTGTTTCACACGACTCTATTGTTTTTATTTTATTATTTCTTATGCCGCTACTTGTTTGGTCTTCTTTAAGATTTGATTCCCATATTACTTTTTTATTGCTTTTTTTGGTTGCTGCTATAATGGTGGTAATTACCGCAATAGGCCAAGGACCTTTTCATCGTACAGATTCTAATTTTGCGTTGATTGAGTTACAAGTGATTCTACTATCAATTTCAATGACAATATTGGTTTTAGCATCGAGTGCTCGTAGGCGCGAAGATATTGAAAGTAAATTAAAGCAAAGCGAATATTATAACCGAACATTATTTACGGAATCAGTTAGTGGATTGGCCTTATGCGATATGAATGGGAAGCTTATTGATATTAATCAGCAATACGCCAATATCATTGGGCGCAGTATAGACGAAACAAAAGCTTTAAGTTACTGGGATATTACACCGGGAGATTATGCAGAACAAGAGCGGACTCAATTAGCACTGTTAGAAATGAACGGGCGTTACGGTCCATATGAAAAAGAATATCTTCATGCGGACGGGCATCGTATTGCCGTAAGATTGAATGGCTCTATCGTACATATTAATGGTGATAAATATATTTGGTCGACAGTTGAAGATATCAGTGAGTATGCGGGTTCTCAACTTAAATTATTAGCATCGGAAAGTAAATACCGTGCAATTTTTAATAAAGCAGCAGATGGTATTATTACGGCAAATGATAAAGGCCTTATCACATCTTTTAATAAAACGGCAGAAATATTGTTTGGTTATAAACAAGAAGATGTTTATAAACAAAATATCAGTATGCTTGTACCTGAATCAGATAGTAAGAAACATGATGGTTATATACAAGGGTATAACGTAACTCATCGTTCGAAGATTATCGGTACAGGTCGAGAGGTAAATGGGCTACATAAAAATGGGAACACTTTTCCTTTGTATATTGCTATTAGTGAATATAGAGATAATGAGAGAAAATATTTTATTGCAGTAGTGCATGATTTATCTAAAGAAAAACAGGCACAATTGGAACTTGAAGAAAGTAAAAACAATTTCCGTACTTTAGTTGACGCATCGTTTGAATGTATTGTTATTCATGATAATGGCTCAATTGTTAAGGTTAATGCTAACACTTTAAAAATATTTGGTTACGAAGAGGATGAGTTAGAAGGAATGCATTTTGTATCAACATTGTTTACACAGGATTCAATTGATGTTGCTCAAAGAAATGCAAATGCACAACCTGATGAACCCTATGAGATTGAGTGTGTGAAAAAAGATTGCTCTACTTTTCCAGCAAGGATGCTATCGCGATGTGGAGAGCTTAATGGACAAACCGTTATGTATACCGCGATACGCGATATTACTCAGATCGTGGAAAATAGAAACAGATTGAAGTTGGCCACACAAGAAGCTGAACGTGCAAACAAAGCTAAGTCCGAATTTTTATCCTCTATGAGTCATGAATTGAGAACACCATTAAATGCGGTTTTAGGTTTTTCTCAGTTGTTAATGATGGACAAAAAGGCGCTAACAGATAAACAGCTTAATTCGGTTACACAAATAAAGAATGGCGGTGATCATGTCCTTGGGTTGATTAATGATATGCTAGATCACGCGCGTATAGAATCAGGCAAGGTTGAAATAAATAAAACAGAAGTTAAGCTTCAGAGTGTTGTTGATGAATGTTATAAATTAACGTTACAACTAGCCGAAAAAAATAATATTCATATTGATTTTGATTCTGCAGGTGATTACATATTGTTTTGTGATGCTCTTCGTCTTAAACAAGTTCTCCTTAACTATTTATCAAACGCAATTAAATATAATAAAAAGAATGGTGAGGTAAATCTTTCTTTTACCAAAACGAATTCTAACTTTTTAAGAATTTCAGTAAGTGACACCGGTGAAGGATTAACGGGCAAACAACAGCAGGCATTATTTAAACCATTCGAACGATTAGGAGCAGACAAAACAAACATTCAGGGAACGGGAATTGGTTTGTCTATAAATAAAAAATTAACAGAATTAATGGGGGGTACCGTTGGTGTCGATAGTGAGTTAGGCAAAGGAAGTCAATTTTGGTTAGAGTTAGAACTCGTAGCCAGTGAAAGCGTTAAGGAAACCAGCGAAACGATATCAAACGATGAGCTCGATAGCACTAAAAATGCCCGTTCAGAAAATAATAAAACAACCATTTTGTATATAGACGATAACCCAACGAATATTTCATTACTTGAGTATTTGTTTAATGCCTACAAGGCAAAATATACTTTTTTAGCGACAACTAAACCTGATGTGGGATTAGAAATGGCGAGTGAGCATAAGCCAGATTTAATATTATTGGATATTAGAATGCCTGATATGGATGGCTATGAAGCTTTAAAACATTTAAGGGAAAACATCAATACAGCAGATATTCCTGTGGTGGCTGTCAGCGCGAATATGATGCCTGATGATATAACAAAAGGTAAAGAGGCGGGATTCATTGACTACCTTGGAAAACCAATTGATTTAGAAAAGCTTTTGAAGATTATTGAGCAGCTATTAAAACAATGAGTTTAATTCTCTGTTTATTGATAAGCCCTCTTTAATATTTTATTAAATTGTGTAATAAAAGGGGTATTTCATCAACAGGAGATTTTGAGTGAAACAACTGATTATTCTGTTTTGTTCGCTATTTATTGGTGGCTGTGCAGCCGCACTTGTTGGCGGGGCTGGTGCTGGTGGGTATTATGTTGGAAAAGACGAGCGTGATGCTGGAACAATTCTAAATGACGCTTCAATTACATCAAGTATAAACTCTAAATTTTTAGCTACTAAAGGCATTCGCACTTTTGATATCAATGTTGACACCTTCAATGGGGTTGTCGTTTTACAGGGTGAGGTGCCTTCAGTCGCTATAAAGAATAAAGTCATCGCTATTTGCAATAAAACAAAAGGTGTGACCAAAGTGGTATCCAAACTAAAAATTAAAGCGAAGTAATGCTTAAAATCCGTTAAGATACGTCGCTAATTATTTCTATTAAAAGTGTTGTGTCCGGTAAATGAGTTTATTAGTTTGGATTGTAATATTTAGTTTATTAGGTGGCTTGTTAAGTGTTATTGCAGCCTCAACCTTTTTAATCTTGCCTGAAAATTTTCGTTCTCGGTTGATCCCACATTTAGTGAGCTTTGCTATAGGCGCTTTGTTAGGCGCCGCTTTTCTTGCTTTAATTCCTCATAGCCTTGAAGGCACCTATAAACTCGATGTACATCATCTGGGTATGACCATTTTGTTTGGTTTACTTGCTTTTTTCGTGATGGAAAAATTAGTGATTTGGCGTCATTGTCATTCAGATCACTGTGAAGCGCACCCAGAACATTTTGATCATTCAGATAAAGCGGCGGGTACCTTGGTACTTATTGGTGATGGAATTCATAATTTTATTGATGGTGTATTAATAGCTGCGGCATTTATGACCGACATTCATCTCGGTATTGTTACCAGCCTAGCGGTTGCGACACATGAAATACCACAAGAAGTGGGTGATTTTGCTGTATTACTCAATAGTGGCTTTTCACGGCGTAAGGCATTGATATTTAATGTTTTTGCTAGCCTTGCAACAGTGGTTGGCGCTTTGTTAGCTTATTACAGCTTGTCGAATTTAGAAGCCTATTTACCCTACGTATTGGCGATAGCGGCATCAAGCTTTATTTATATTGCGGTAGCTGATCTCATTCCGGGTTTACATAAACGCACGCAGTTATCTGTTGGCCTGCAACAAATGCTGTTAATTAGTGCTGGTGTCGTGATTATCTATTTGGCTCATTCGCAATTACATTAGTTTCACTCTCACGTTTTCAGTGAGTACTTTCCTCTTCAAGATTAAACTAATTTCTACTCTGGCCGACATAAAAGGTTGAAAAACCAACAATATATTGTCACAGGAGTGGAGCATGGATTGGTTAGCACATTGGGGCTGGGCAATAGCCCTTGCTGTCTTTGGGAGTGTTGTACTTTGGCTCGTCGTCATGTACATCCAGGATATTACTCAAACAACGCATACCGTACGCCGTAATTTTCCGATTATAGGGAGGATGCGGTATCGTTTTGAAAAACTGGGTGAATATTTTCGTCAGTACTTTTTTTCACATGATCGTCAAGAAATGCCTTTTAATCGTGCCACGCGTGCGTGGGTCTACCGTACTTCAAAAGGTTTAGGCGGCTTACTGGGTTTTGGTTCAACCAACGATTTAAAAGAAACTGGCTCGGTTATTTTTGTTTCCGCTGCCTATCCTTTATTAGAAGAGGAATACACTCCCATCCCCTCTGTTATTATTGGTGAACATTGCGAAAAACCCTTCGAAGCTAAGTCTCTCTTTAATATCTCGGGCATGAGTTATGGTGCAATTTCATCTGCTGCGGTAAGAGCATTATCGAAAGGTGCAGGGCAAAGTGGTATTTGGATGAATACAGGTGAGGGCGGTTTATCGCCCTATCACTTAGAAGGCGATTGCGACATCATCTTCCAAGTTGGCACGGCTAAATATGGTGTAAGAGATGAAAATGGTCATTTAAGTGACGAGAGATTGCGTGAGGTTGGCAAATATGTGAAGGCGTTTGAGATTAAAATGTCACAAGGAGCAAAGCCTGGGCGAGGTGGTGTTTTACCGGCGGCGAAAGTAACGAAAGAGATTGCTGAGATTCGAGGTATTCCTATTGGCATGGTATCAAGCAGCCCAAATAGACATAAAGAAATTAAATCACCTGATGATTTGCTGGATATGATTAACCATATTCGAAACGTGACAGGCCGGCCGGTTGGTTATAAGGCGGTGATCGGTTCTGAGCAACCCGTACGTGATATCTGTGAAGCCATTCATCGCCGAGGACGTGATTATGCGCCTGATTTTATCACGGTCGATGGCGGTGATGGAGGAACCGGTGCAGCGCCACAATTATTAGCCGACCATGTTGGTCTACCTTTAAATGAATCACTCCCTATTTTAGTTGATACCTTAATTGAATATGACTTAAAAGACCGCATTAAAGTAATTGCCTCTGGCAAACTTGTTCATTCAGCTAAGGTCGCATGGGCACTTTGCATGGGCGCTGATTTTATTGTCAGTGCACGTGGTTTTATGTTTTCTTTAGGTTGTATTCAATCCATGCAATGTCATATGGATACCTGTCCAACGGGCATTACAACCCATAATAAACACATGCAACGTGGCTTGGTTGTTGCTGATAAAGCAACGCGGGTTCAACAGTATGCCCATTGGGTTAATCATGAGGTGGATGTGTTGGCGCACTCATGTGGTCTACGAAATGCACGTGAGTTTAAACGTGAGCATGTCCGCTTAGTGTTGAATCCGGGCACAAGTTTGCCGCTTGATACCTTGTACCCTTATCCAGACGTGAAATTTCCATTAGACTAAATTTTGTTTTTTCACTTTTTTGATTGTTAATTATTTTTACAGACTTGAAATTGTCTCAATTGACCTTATTAAATGTAAGACAAACATTTTTTAAAATTAATTTTGACGGTTAGAGGTTTTCACTGATGAGAATGGATAAATTAACAAGCAAATTTCAAGTTGCAATTGCCGATGCGCAAAGCCTAGCAGTTGGGCGTGACCATGCCTATATTGAACCTGCGCATTTAGTCACTGCACTGATTGATCAGGAAGGTGGCAGTGTTCGCCATCTGTTAATGCAAAGTGGTGTTAATATTAATTTGTTACGCTCGCAACTAGGCGAAGCATTGGATAGCTTACCCACCATTGGAGATGCAACCGGTGAAGTGCATTTATCAAATGATTTATCTCGACTCTTAAACTTAACCGATAAAATCGCACAGCAACGAAAAGATCAATACATTGCGAGTGAACTTTTCGTCTTGGCTTGTGTGGATGACTCAAGCGCGATTGGTGAATTATTTAAAAAGGCGGGCGCGAATAAGCAAACACTTGAACAAGCGATTGATCAAGTTCGTGGCGGTCAAACTATTGATGATCCTAATGCAGAAGAACAACGTCAAGCACTCGAAAAATATACCATTGATTTAACCGAACGTGCCGAGCAAGGCAAGCTTGATCCTGTTATTGGTCGTGATGACGAAATTCGTCGAGCCATACAAGTACTACAACGTCGAACAAAAAATAACCCTGTGCTTATTGGTGAGCCTGGCGTGGGTAAAACGGCTATTGCAGAAGGGCTTGCATTGCGTATTATCAATGGTGAAGTTCCTGAAGGAATGAAAAACAAACGTGTCTTGTCTCTGGATTTAGGTGCGCTATTAGCCGGTGCGAAATTTCGCGGTGACTTTGAAGAACGATTAAAAGCGGTATTAAACGACCTTGCCAAACAAGAAGGTCAGGTCATTTTATTTATTGATGAAATTCATACTATGGTCGGGGCTGGTAAAGCCGAAGGCGCAATGGATGCAGGTAACATGTTAAAGCCAGCGCTGGCGCGTGGTGAGTTACATTGTATTGGTGCAACAACCTTAGACGAGTACAGACAATACATTGAAAAAGATGCTGCACTTGAACGTCGCTTTCAAAAAGTACTTATCGATGAACCTTCAGTAGAAGACACCATTGCGATACTTCGAGGTTTGAAAGAGAAATACGAGGTACATCATGGTGTTGATATTAGCGATCCAGCTATTGTTTCGGCAGCGACTTTATCGCATCGTTATATTTCAGACCGACAACTTCCCGATAAAGCCATAGACTTAATCGATGAGGCGGCGAGCCGTATTCGAATGGAAATTGATTCGAAGCCGGAAGCGATGGACAAGCTCGATAGAAAATTGATTCAATTAAAAATTGAACGTGAAGCGTTGTCGAAAGAAAAAGATAAAGCATCGCAGTTACGTTTAGATAAATTAGAACAAGATATTTCTGACATGGAAAAAGAATATTCCGAGTTTGAAGAAATTTGGGTTGCAGAAAAAGCTGCATTGCAAGGTTCTCAACATATTAAAGAACAGCTTGAGCGTGCACGCTTGGATTCAGATGCGGCAAAACGTGCCGGTGATTTAACGCGCATGTCAGAATTACAATATGGAAAAATACCTGAGTTAGAAAAACAACTCGACATGGCCGCACAAGCTGAAATGCAAGAGACAACCTTATTAAGAAACTCGGTAACGGAAGAAGAAATTGCCGAAGTTGTTTCAAAGTGGACCGGCATTCCTGTTTCAAAAATGCTTGAAGGTGAACGCGATAAATTAATACGTATGGAAGATGGATTGCACTCTCGTGTTATCGGCCAGTTTGAAGCGGTAAAATCTGTGTCGGATGCGATTCGGCGTTCACGAGCTGGTTTATCCGATCCGAATCGTCCTAATGGTTCATTTCTATTTTTAGGACCAACAGGTGTTGGTAAAACAGAACTAACAAAAGCCTTAGCAGAATTTTTATTTGATTCAGAAGATGCCATGGTGCGTATTGATATGTCCGAGTTTATGGAAAAACATTCTGTTGCTCGTTTGGTTGGCGCACCTCCAGGCTATGTGGGTTACGAAGAGGGCGGTTATTTAACTGAAGCCGTTCGACGCAAGCCATATTCGGTTGTGCTTCTTGATGAAGTCGAAAAGGCTCACCCCGATGTGTTTAATATATTACTGCAAGTACTTGATGATGGTCGCTTAACCGACGGTCAAGGCCGAACAGTGGATTTCCGAAATACCGTTATTGTTATGACATCAAATTTAGGCTCACAACAAATTCAGGAACTCATTCTTAATAATAACGACGAAGAAGTGAGTTACGCTGATATTAAAACTGCGGTAATGGAAGAAGTTGGTCAGCATTTCAGACCTGAATTTATAAATCGTGTTGATGATTCAGTAGTATTCCATCCGTTACAACAAAAACAGATCCGTGCGATTGCTCGTATCCAAATTGATATATTAGCTGCTAGGTTAGCTGAGCAACAAATAGAGCTAGATGTTACTGAACAGGCGCTTGATAAATTAGGTGTGGCAGGATTTGACCCTGTCTATGGTGCTCGGCCATTGAAACGAACGATTCAGCAACTCGTTGAAAATCCGTTGGCACAAGCCATTTTATCAGGTGATTTTGTTAGCGGTGATACGATTAAACTCATACAAGATGGAGATGAACTCATTTTTACTAAAGATATTAAAAAAGTATCTGCAGCTTAAAATGGGCGCTTTAAATTAAGTCGTTATCACTTAAAGTTAACTAGACATAACTTACATGTGAGCCTAACTGGCTCGCATGTAAGTGCTCAGTCCCTTTAGCACTAAAATCCCCAATTTCCAGCTAAATCGAATAGTATTTCGGCTAAATCATTTTGACTGTCAGCCGATAAAGTCATGAGATTATCAATAATTTCAGGACGAATATGAAAGCAGATGTCATCAATCCATTTTTAACCTCGGTTGCTAATGTTTTATCAACAATGGCCATGTTAGAAGTGTCTCCCGGTAAACCAAGCATTAAAGAGGGTAATACGTCTCAAGGTGATGTGTCAGGCATTATTGGAATGACGACAGATACTATCAATGGTTCAATGGCGATTACTTTTCCTGCAGATGTTGTCTTTTCAATCGCGAATAAGATGTTAGGTGAAACGGTAACCGAAATAAATGACACAGTTACGGATTTAGTTGGTGAGTTAACCAATATGATCGTTGGTGGCGCAAAAGGTTTACTCGAAGAAAATGGATACGATATTGGTATGGCAACCCCGGTGGTTGTAACAGGTAAAGACCATGAAGTCATTCACAAGGGTCAAGGGCAGAATATATTAATGCCCTTTAGCAGTGAGTCGGGAACGTTTTATGTTGAAGTTTGTTTTGACGGCTAACTTATGAAAGTCTAAATATGATTTTACAATTTGAGAATTCAGCTAAAGATAGTCAAACATAATCTGTCATCCCCGCGTAGGCGGGAATGACGAGCCTCAAGGGGGGGTATTCATACGATTATATGATTCACGGTTTTGTACAACCACATCACAATATATAACTGAACATGTAAGATTGTATTCAAACAGTTACAGTTAATTGAACTTTTAAGGTGTAAAATTTAAACTCGAAACACGGTCATGTGCTTTTTGTAACATATGAATATCTATTATCCCTTCTTTTTTTAATCTGTCTAATTCTTTAAGCTCAATAACTAACATACGCCGTTTATCCATTTTGATATTTTGGCTTGCTGTTAATATACGTGCCCGTAGTTCATCAATAAACTTTTCGAAGACAGTTGCATTGGGTTTATTGTATAAAAATCGAATTAAAACGCATCCTGCATAGCGGCTTCTAAATTCAGTTACGTTTGGTGAGCGATAATAAAACATAACCAGAGATGCAAGTGTTAACAATAAAAATACAACAATCAAAGGCGTAAGCTTGCCAAGTAAATTGCCGTCGATATAGGACACTAAATAAAAGACATAAATAATAGTGCATAGTGCGAAGTAAATGACAGCGGATAACCAGGCTATTGAAATTTTACGATGGCGTACAGGCCACGGTTCTAACAAGCCTAGATTAAGGTTAAACGACTTCTCTTCAACAAGGTTGTCGGTTGTTACCTGTATGTATTTGTCATTAAATATCTCAAACTGACGCATTTCGCTTTTAGCTTTACTTTTTTGTACGAGCGTGGAGTTGATGATTTTTTCAGTCATTTCATTTTTCGTTATAAAATTGTGATATTTAAGATTTAGTATCGATTGCCTTAAGTCAATGATAATAAAGCTAAAGAGAACGAATAGCTAGAGTGTTTCAATATTTTGCTTAGATTAAGTCGATAATAAATATTTTACTAAGGCGAACTTTCTACTAACCTATTGTACTAAGGGTATTAAGAGCATTAAGCTGTTACGTAAGTAATTATTGTTATAATTTTGGAGTAGTCAACTTATGTTACTGAAAAAAACAGTCAACATTAAATCATCAGAAATAACCCCTAAAGATGTTTATGAGCAACGTCGAACATTTTTAAAGTCATCAATAAATGCAGGCTTAGGTTTGGCTACATCTGGTTTGTTAACCACTTTTTCTACTGATGCTTTATCGAAAGTAACCAGTGGTTATGGATTGAAGCCACTAAAGCATAGTAAAAATGAAAAATATAATATTGAAGATGAATTAACCAAATATAAAGATATCACCACGTATAATAATTTCTATGAATTTGGTACAAGTAAGTCAGCACCAGCAGAAAATGCAAGTGCGCTGACAACGAATGATTGGACGATAAAAGTTGAAGGTCATGTTGCAAAACCAGCAACGTATCATTTGGAAGATATACTCAATGAGAATGCATTAGAAGAACGGATCTATCGTTTACGCTGTGTGGAACGTTGGTCGATGGTGATTCCTTGGTTAGGTTTTCCTCTTGCCGATTTAATTAAAAAAGTACAACCAACTTCAAAGGCTAAATACATTGAGTTCTCTACATTGTATCGACCTGAAGAAATGAAGGGTCAGAAACGTGGTGTTTTAGACTGGCCTTACGTGGAAGGTTTGCGAATAGATGAAGCAATGAATCCGTTAGCCTTCTTAGCGGTAGGACTTTATGGTGAGGTTTTACCTAACCAAAATGGCGCTCCTATCCGTTTAGTTGTGCCATGGAAATATGGCTTTAAAAGTATCAAATCTATTACCAATTTACGTTTTACTGAACAACAACCCGTAAGCAGTTGGACGCGAGCCGCTTCAAGTGAATATGGTTTTTATTCAAACGTAAATCCGAACGTCGACCATCCTCGTTGGAGTCAACGTAAAGAACGTCGTATTGGCGAATTCTTTAAGCGTAAAACGTTGATGTATAATGGTTATGCCGATCAAGTCGCGCATTTGTATAAAGGAATGGATTTAAAGAAATACTTTTAAGTTAATACTATGCGTTTATTTAAAATTGTTGTTTTCACGCTATGCCTCGTCCCGATTAGTTTATTGTTCTATAAGCTCTATATTGATGACTTGGGGGCTAATCCCTTTGAAGCGTTAACGCGTCAGAGTGGTGAGTGGACACTTCGATTTTTACTCATTACATTATCTCTCACCCCATTAAAAATTGTCTTAAAGAAGAGTTGGCCACTTAAATTTCGTCGTATGCTCGGATTGTTTGTATTTTTCTATGCGTCTATTCATCTAATGACGTATATATGGTTTGATCAATTCTTTGATTGGGATGAAATTTGGACTGATATTGTAAAACGTCCTTTTATCACTGTGGGGATGTTGTCATGGTTTATATTGTTACCATTAGCCATCACATCAACAAATAGGATGAAACGTCGTGTTGGCCGATACTGGAAAAAGTTGCACCAATTTGTCTATCTTATTGGTGTTTTAGTATTGATACATTATTTTATGCTCGTTAAAGCGGATATTTGGTGGCCAGTATTATATGCAGTTATTTTTCTTGCACTTATGCTCGTCAGAATTTGGAAAAATAACAGGTTAGGAAACTATTTTACTACCTTAAACAATAGCTCGACCTAATATCGCCTAAATATTAGCATCTACTTATTTTCCTTTTTTATTGCAGATTGCATGTCCTTTGTTCAGGTGCATTTTGCTATCTATAATCTCTGGCTTTTTGTGTACTGATAGTTATAATCACATGAAATATAAAGAAATAGTGTTTTTGTACAAAATTTATTAATAGCAGTCTATTGATTGTCCATTACCTGACCTTTTATCAATATCCCTAAGTAAAATTGGGAGTTTTTTAAGCTGAGCGGCTATGGCATACTTGCAGTTTATTTTGTATAGAAACCTGAATTATAAGCAGGTAAGTTAACTACGCGAAAGACCGTAGAGGAGAACCAAATGTCGATTAATCGTCGCGAATTTATTCAAGTAATGGGTATGGCAGCAGCAGCAGGTATGGTACCAGGTTGCAGTAAATCTGATTCAGAAAGCAAATCTAGTTCAGCTGGCAAAACTCCCGAAGATATTTACAATATACCTAAGTTTGGTAATGCCACAATTATGCATTTTACGGATTGTCATGCTCAACTTAATCCCATTTATTTCCGCGAACCCAATGTAAATATTGGTATTGGTGGCAACCTTGGTCAACCACCACACTTAGTTGGCGAAAAACTATTAAATCATTTTAACGTTAAACCCGATACCCTAGAAGCGCATGCCTTTACTTACCTTGGTTACGATAAGGCAGTAAAAAAATACGGTGCTGTGGGCGGTTTTGCACATCTACGGACCTTGGTTAAAAAACTACGAGCTGAGATGGGACCATCTCTGTTAATTGATGGTGGTGATACATGGCAGGGTTCTGGTACGGCATATTGGACACGTGGTCAAGATATGGTCGGTGCTTGTAATCTACTCGGCGTAGATGTCATGACAGGGCATTGGGAATTTACCTATCAAGATTCTGAAATCATTAAAAATGTTAAAGATTTTAACGGCGATTTTGTTTGTCAAAATGTCTTCGTAAAAGATGATGCTTCATTTGATTACAAGTTTGAAGATTTTGAAGGTTTTAACGAAACAACGGGTCGTGCATTTAAGCCTTATACAATGAAAGATTTAGGTGGTGTACGTGTAGCGGTGATTGGTCAGGCTTTCCCTTACACGCCAATTGCAAACCCACAGCGTTTTATTCCTGATTGGACGTTTGGTATTCGTGAAACAGAAATGCAAAATACCGTTGATATGGTTCGAGCAAAAGAGAAACCAGATCTTGTTATTGTTATTTCACATAACGGTATGGATGTTGATTTGAAAATGGCATCGCAAGTAACAGGTATCGATGCAATCTTTGGTGGCCATACTCATGATGGTATTCCTCAACCAACGGTTGTTAGTAATAAAGCGGGTAAAACACTTGTTACTAATGCCGGTTCAAATGGGAAATTCTTAGGTGTTATGCAGTTCGATGTTAAGAACGGTAAATTACAAGATTTCCGTTACCGTTTAGTTCCTGTGTTCTCTAAAATGCTCGAAGCTGATAAAGAGATGCAAGACTACATTGATAATGTGCGTAAGCCGTATCTTAAAACGCTTACTGAAGAGTTAGCCGTTGCAGAATCCACTATGTATCGGCGTGGTAACTTCAATGGTACCTTCGATCAAATCATTTGTGATGCATTACGTGTAGTTAAGGGTGCACAAGTTTCGTTGTCTCCTGGTTTCCGTTGGGGAACAACTGTTCCTGAAGGGCAGGTTATTACAATGGATAATGTTATGGATCAAACGTGCTTAACGTATCCTGAAACATATGTCCGTGAAATGGCCGGTTCTGAACTTAAACTTATTTTAGAAGACGTTGCGGATAACATCTTTAATACAGACCCATACTATCAACAAGGTGGTGATATGGTACGTGTAGGTGGTTTAGACTATACGATTGAC
>Ga0316205_10001349_pt1 | contig 31880 bp, 54 predicted proteins | sample 3monthpyrite_MG_FD_204941 | JGI IMG/M metagenome (GOLD analysis project Ga0316205, IMG submission 204941) | Microbial mat bacterial communities from mineral coupon in-situ incubated in ocean water Damariscotta River, Maine, United States -... | ecosystem: Environmental > Aquatic > Marine >...
CTGTCCCGTCCCAGGGAATCATCCCGTCAGTCGTCGTTATCTCAATCTCCGTCATCTCGTTCTCCAGTGTCCTGGGCGGACGCAGTGGGTGCCATCTGGGCTTTTGGCGCAGTGTTCGATCACGGCAACACTCCGGCTGCGTCGAGGGCGCGGAGGAGGGCGCGGAGGTCGGTGGACCCCTCCGACGAAGGCAGGGTCGCATCTCCGGTCCGCCATGCATGGGCCGACACGTCGATGCCGTTGTAGTTGTAGGCGTACAGGATCCCCTCCAGTCGGCACTTAGCCAGCAGCGCGACGAGGAGGTGGTCAGCCTCCGGGCCGGTTACCAGCGACTCATGAAGGCACCAGTGCTCGGTGCTACCGATGACGCGCTGGGGAGCTAGCGCGGACAGCCCAGACACTGGCCACCCGCACCACCCCGCCGCTCGCACGGCCAGCTGTACGTCGGGGTTGTTGGGGGTGGTCATGGCTGGCCTTCCCATGTGAGCGCGTCAGCCCGCCCCGTGAACACGAGCCATGCAGCGCGCAACCGTCGGCCGAGGCTCGCGTACCCCACCGGGCGCGCAGGCACCCACTTGCCGCTTGGGAGCTGCGTGATGTTCTCCTCGGACCGCAGCACGGACGCGACGGTGACGATGTTCGGATGACTCATCACACCCTCCAATACTGGCGCAGCGCCAGCAGGCAGGCCGTGGTGCTGGCGGCGGGGAATGTGTCGCGCACGATCTGCTCCTCCCTGCACCCCACCTCGGATTCGAACTCGGCGTACCAGCGCATGCCGTCGGCGAACTCCACCGGGTACACGCGCACGCTGATATACGCTGGGCCCAACGCCGTGAATGCCAGCAGCTCGGTGGCGTGGACGGGGTCGGTGTAGGAGTGGATGCGGTGCCACTCCCCGGCTTCCCAGAGTGATCCGTAGCCGTACTCATCCATGGCGCCGCCCATCGCCAGCGCCGCCTCGACCGCCATCTCCTCCGGCGTCTGGGCGATGCAGTCGGGGTAGGCTTGGACGTGGGCGGCGTAGGAGGTCATGGCGTAACTCCAAACACAACTCGCCCCCGGATCACCGTCCGCTTGCCGCAGCCCTCGCACACATGGACAAGCCGCTTGCCAGCAGGCACTACGATCATCGTCGGCGGCTGGTGGTCGGGGTGGTGACACGTGTCAGGCCGCATCGTGTACGACACGGGCCGGGGCGTCGGGTCGTCTTCGACTGTGTAGGGGGTCATTCGTCGGACTCCGGAGCGTCACCGAGGAACTCGCTAAACGTCGGGCACCAGATGCCGCACAGAGCGCAGAACCTCTTTCCGTCCCGAACTACGGTCTCTTCGTGCTTGCAGCCGGCGGCTGTCATTCGTCGGCCTCCTTCGCGGCGTCGATGCAGGCGCGGAGGGCCACCTCACTGGGCAGCCCGTAGGCGTCGGCGAGTTCGGCGTTGGTTGCGTACCCGTCCACCAGCACATCCGGCACGCTCCAATCCCCCTCGATGTGGCACAGGATGACCCTCCCCAGCGCCACCCGCAGGGCGTCGCGCTCGGCGATGGACGGTGGGTGCTCGGCGTCCACTAGGTTCCACACGCCATCCGGCGTGCTGCGATACATGAGGCGGCCGTCAATCAATCGCTCTTCGTAGTACATGGTCAGTCCTCCTCCTCTGCCGCTGCGATAAGAGCGGCGATCTCATCGGCTGACATTCCGAGCGCCTCGACGGCCAGCGCTTTCATGTCCTCGACGGCGTTGCTGGCGTGCGTGAGCTGGTCCTGGCTGTACCGGCCGCGTCCCTCGCTGATCCTCGCCAGGGCCAGGCGCAGCGCGTTGCGCTCGGCGGAGAGGCGCTTAATGATGCCCTGAGAACGCTCCATGCGCTCGACCAGCCGATACCGACCCCTGCTGTCTCTGTGGGTGTGCTCTTGGTCCATCACCCCTCCCCCGCCGCCGCGACGATTGCGCGGGAGAGTGTCTTGGGGTAGGTCACGCTCGGTCCTCCACCGACGGCTTCGACCCGCCAGGCGCCTTGCCCTTATAGACCTGCGACTTCGGGAGGCGCTCGTCGCTGCCCGGCACGCCAGGCGTCCTGATGTGAGCGTACTCGCCCTCGTACCGGATCAGCACATGCAGGCCCGCTCGCTCCTGTCCTGTCCTGGGGTCATGGATTACCCGCAGGACGTCCCCTGGCTGCGGCCACACTCGCTTTCCCTTTGCCATCAGCGCACTCCTCGCACAGCATCCTGACGTTGCCGGAGGACTCGACCGCCTCGAGCCTCTCGACCGCACTGGACAGCATGTTGACCTGCCCGTGCATGTTCCAGCACCTGCCGCGGTGACCCGCCCTGCAGGTACCGGAACGACACTCGCATCGCGTGATCTCGCGCGCGTTCACGGCTACAGCCCGAACGCCCTGCGGAGTTTGTCGGCCGGTGACTCAGGCCGACTGGACCGGATACGCTCGGCGGCCTCAAGCTCTGCCACACGGCGCCTGACTGTCACCAGCTCCTCACGCATACGTCTGGCCTCGGCCTGCAGCCGCTTCCCGGCCTCGCTCAGCCGAAGGCATTCCTTGCACTCGCCCATGACTCGCCCCCAGCCTGGATCAGCCCTCGGTGCCCGCCGACTCGCCATCGGCGTCGGGCTTGCGCGTGCCCTTGGGCTTGAACCCAGGCAGCTTGTGGACGTACACCACGCGGCGCGGCGTCTTGCCGTCGTCGCCCGGGGCGTCGTTGCCGTGCGTGGTGAGCGACACCATCAGGTGGCACTGCTTCTCCTCGCGCTCGCTGTAGGGGAAGCCGTTCTCGAGTGCGCGGCGCGCGGCGTTGCTGTAGCCGATCGCCTCGTCCGCGTCGGCGCAGACCACCTCGACGCTGCGGTTGACCGGGATGTTGCGGATGTTGTCCACCAGCGGCTTCATGTCCGCGGACACGGTGCGGCGGGTGAGGACGTCCTTGGTCTCGACGACGTTCAGGTCGGGCATATCACTGTTCTCTAGATGGTTGTGAGTCGGCGATGCGCTCCGTTGCGCCCGCCGCAGGCATTTGAGGGCGCGATACTACCGCACCGCCGAGCGCATCGTCCAGAGCCTTCTGCCTTCTTATAGACCAAAGTGCGCGAAAAGTTCTCTGCACGCTGGAAAGCCGCTGCGCGTCAGCAGTTACGTCGAACGGTGAATACTCCATGTCGATGACCATTTGTTGCACGGACTCGTGCAGGAGGTCCATGCGCGTGCCAGGGGCAGCACGCCTGGCGCTCTCGACCTGCGCCCATGCCTCGTCGGGGGCCATCAACTCGCCTCCCATCACCCGTATGACGGTGTCCATGAATGTCGCCAGATTCGGGAAGAACCGCTCGCTGCGCATGGTGATGCGCACAGCTTTGTCGAGCACGTCTGCCGACACGCGCCCGAACTCAGCGGCCCACAGCCCGACAGTGGACTCGCTCAGCTCAGCCGATGGGTATGCCGCCGCCAGTATGGTCAGGGCCTTCTCGATCGGCGAAGGCTCGCCGGATGTTGTCGATGCTCTTGTCGACACGCGCACTCCCTTGCTGTGGTGCCGCAACGCCAGTGACGCACGGCTTGTTGATGTTCGAGGATAAGGCGCCGACGCCCTTGCCCACCTTGGCCAGCCACGGGTCGTCCGACGCTAGGAAGTTCTCGACCCGCTGTGCCAGGTCTCTCCGATCCAGCGCCGCCAGCAGCCTCTTGGCGCAGGCCGTATCCTTCGTCTTGCTGGGCACATACGCGCATCCCTGAGTCGCCTGATACCGCTGCGAGAACCACGACAGGAAGGCCAGCGCCCGGCTCGATGTCGTCGCCGCCTCCCTCCTTGCTGTCTGCTCCTGTCCTCCGGACACCTTCGTGGCTGACGCATGTCGCTTCGTGCGCTTGCGCTCGCGGTCCCGGAAGCGTTCGGCGTGCTCGGATGCGAGCCCGACGAACAGCCAGCTGCCGGCAACGTCACTCAGGGCGCCACTCTGCAGCAGCTCATCGAGCCCTTCCCTGGCCTGCTGGCCGGTGGTGGACCGCGGCATGAGCGGCCAGCAGGCGTCGGCGGTGAGGTGCTGCTTCGGCAGGTAGACGTCGCCCGGCCGGCCCGAGTCTGCCTCCCAGTTGCACTCCCCATGCTCGAGGGCGAGGAACCGGGCCGCCAGGTAGACGTGCGCGGCCACGAGGGAGAGCCCAGCGATGGCCGGGCCGCTCCCCCACAGCTCGCTCGTGATGCGCTGGATGCTCGGCACGGGCTACAGCATCAGAACGGGAGGTGCGCGAGGTCTTCTCCGGGGTCCGCGTTCCACCCCGGCCCGTCGTCGGCATCGGCGCCGTCATAGGCATCACCGCCGCCCTCGCCGTGCCCCGGGTTGCCGCAGTAGCCCTCCACCGGCTCACCGCTCACCAGCTTGTTGATGCGCTCGGCCCACTCGTTCGTCCACCACCCACTGATGTGGTCGCGGTCGCGCTCTCCGGCGCCACAGCCCTTGTCCTTGCACTTGAAGTCGGGGGCCTTCGGGTTGCGCTTCTCTCGCCGGTTGTCCCAGCAGGGTCCGCCGCAAGCCGGGCAGAGTGCGTGCTCGGTGCACGGCCAGGCGCTGCTGCAGCCCTCTCCGGGGCAAGGCTGGCCCACGGGGATGCCATGGAACACCGTGCCGGGTGCGGTGGCAGGGATGGCAGGGGTGGCCACCTGAGCGTCGACCCGCGGCGGGGCCTGCGCAGGCGCAGGTCGGGCTGGCTGAGGCGGGCGGTCAACAGCAGGCTGCCGTGGGGCCGTTCCGAGGGTCGGCGGGACCCAGTGCATCGGCCCCGCGGGGCCCTTGTGGTACTTGGACCCCGCGGGGCCTCTGCCGGCCACGAGATCAACCCACGTCGTGCCGAGCTTGTATAGCTCGCGACCGAGTCCCCATTGCACGGCGGCGCGCTTCATCGCACCGGACCAGGCGCCCTTCATGGCCTCGATGTCGCTGCAATCGCAAACGTCGTACTTCCAGACCCACTCGAGGATGCCGTCCGACTCACCGACGCACACGCCGATGCCGACCTTGTACCCGGTTGATTGCCCCGCCTTGGTCTCGGTGCCCGAGTTCTGCCAACCCTGCGGGCCGAACGCGGCATCAAAGCGGTCCATGACCGTGCGCGCCGTGGGGTAGCACAACACCATCGCGCTGTTGCGGTCGGGGAACGCCTGCTGGATGCGCCACTCAACCTCGTCGTCGGTGAGCGGGGCCGAGATCAGCGCAAGCCCGCCCTGGAAATCGAGTGTCATGCCTTGCTCCCTTCGTGTGCCTGCCAAAACGGGCAGGCGAAGTTGACGTTGCACCAGTCGCGACACCGCACTGGGTCGGCCGGCCTCTCCTCGACACGCATCTGCGCGCCGTCCTTGTGGGCCGCGATGTAGCTCTCGGCCTCGATGAGCGTGTCGCACAACTTGGTGGCGCGCTTGTTCTTGCCCTTCATCACGGCGAAGGTGGCGGGCTTCTCCCAGCGCTGCTCTGGCGGGCACTCGGCTGGGCCGCCATCCGCCCAACTGCCTGAGTCCCCGTCAGCGTTGCCAAGTGCCTCGCGCTCGGCGATCTGGCGCTCGACCCACGCGACCTGATCGTCGTCCGGCCAGCACTCCACCCGGATGAGCTGCCAGGCGCACTGCGGGTAGCCCGGGTCGCGCGCAGCCTCGGCCTTGGACCAGTCGCTGATGATCGCCTCGATCGCCAGGTCGTAGCACTCGGCGCCGGTCTCCATGCGGATCAGCATGGCGTACTCGTTGAGCTGCTGCTCCCACTCGTCGATGGCGCCGGGCTCGCCGGCCATGATCTTCTTGACCTTGTATGCCTTGCAGACCTTGTAGTCGCGCACGACCGGCGGCAGGGCGTAGTCCACGGCTCCGCTCACCGTGACACCAGCGATGACGGCCGAGAAGCGCTGCTCGATCAGAGCGCCGTCGCTGTGCTCGACGCCAGCCAGGGCTCCGTGCACGGCGTTGCCGATGAAGCTCGGCACGGAATCGGAGACGTCGCGCACGATATCCTGGTGGTGCTTGCGCTGGAGATAGCTCATCCAGGCCGGCTTGATGAGGTCGGTTGCGCTATAGTCCGCGCCGCCCTTGCTGTAGGCCCTCTCGAAGCCGGCCATCGCCGCGACCACTGCCGCGCTGATGCCGTGAAGGTTCGTGACGGTCGACATCAGGAGGCCATCCACGCACGGCGGAATCCGCTGGGCAGCCTGCTGCGCAGAGCCGCCGACACGGCGTACCCGCCGCGCGTTGCGCCCCAGCGAAGGGCCTTTGTCTCGATCTTGCGTTGCATGGCTCGCTCCAGAGTATGCATTGGGTTGGTTGATGGTGAGTTTAAGCGTGCATGACCGCGGCTCGGTGCTGCCATAGGAGCCCACCGTGAAATAAGCCCCTCCCCGGGCGGCAGTCCAACCGCAACAGAAGTCCTGCCATCCTCGGCGCTCGCGCGCCGCAGTCATGCACTAGATTCGGTTTCGCGCGCCAGCTTCCCGGCGCTGTTCCTCAGAAGGTAGGACCACGCCAGCCAGGCGTGCCAGTAACTGCACTCGTGGTCAGCTGCGAACCGCAGCATCTCGACTGAGTCGATGACCACGTCCTGCATCCGCGAGGCGTCCCAGGTGATGGTGTACCCCGGTCGCCCGAGCCCGATGGCCTTCATCGCGGCGGCCAACCCGTAGATCCTGTCGGGCTCGAGTCCGAGCCGCCTGGCCGTGCCTCGCACGTAGGTAGGGACAGCGTGGAAGGGTGAGACGCAGAGCGATGGGCTGGGCAGGCCGAGGATGCCCTGGCAGAGCGGCCTGAGCCTCATCTTGATCGGGCAGGGCGAGCCAGCGGCCCGGGCGTGCCAGTCGAGCACGACGACCGGCCTGGCCCTGACCCACCGGCCATCCGAGGAGAACCGGGGGCCCTTGTGGTCGCTCGTCCCGAGCCAGTTCAAGCAGCCTGTGGCCGGGTCGTGTTGCGTTCTGAGCTGCGCCATGGGCGCCCTCCGTTGCGGTTCTGAGCATGCTACCCGAAGCTGTGGCCATGGTCAATGGCCACTCTCTCGCGTGCGCGTGTCGCGTGTGCGCGTCAATCCATGAACGGGCCGGCGGCCACGTCTGCGAGGATGGCGCGTTGATCCCCGGCGATAACTGCCAGGCTGACCCAGACCGTGATTTGAGCAAGCTCCCCGCCGAGGGATTCCGCGACGACCCACACGAGGAGTGCGTCGCTTTGTGTGGAAGCTGCCTCGTCTGGCGCTCCGAGGCTGTCGATGAGAGTTTGCAGGGCAGCGCTTGATTGGACGCGGTCCCCGGTTCCTGTCGCAGCCGTAGCCCTGAGGTGCAGGTGCGATGCGGTGTCCCGGGCGATGGCGTCGCACGCAAACCGTCGCATACTGTCGTCCCAGATCCCGCCGGCGAGCGCGCCAACCGCGCCGCCCCAGATGCTGTCCGTCTCGAGCAGCGAGCGCTCGAAGTCCCTGCGCCAAGCGTGGTCGCGAGCGAGCCAGATGGTGCCGGGCATGAAGTGCGCGTCAATCATCGGAGTGTGCATTAGAACGGCTTCTCGTATTCGGGATCATAGTGTCCGTGCGAGCACACGCTACACGGGTCGTCGAACGGTCGCTCGTCCTCATCCCACTGCGCGCACTCCCAGCAGATGCCGAGCGTCTCCGCCAAGTCGCGCGCGGCATCCTCCACGGTAACCTCCTCGGGCTCGCCGACTCGCCACTTTCCGCACGTCAGGTATCTCACGGCGTGCACCAGCGCGGCGGCTTCGATGAGCAGCTCCGGGTCGTTCATGGCGCGAAGTCCAGGCCGGTGTCCCCGTCGCCGGTGCGCTCCTCGCACCTCGGGCACCACGCCATGACGGGGTCAGCCTCGAAGTCAACCGACATCAGGCGGCCATCGAGAGCGCGGAACCATGCGGGATATGCGACCTGAACATCGGGCGAGCCGCACTTATCGCACACCGCGTCGGTGGGGATGATTGGCGCCATCGGCGCCGTGTCTTCCTCAAGTGTCATGCCTGCCCCATTCTGCGGATGGCTGCCGCTGCCGCATCTGCGTCGCCGTTGGCTTTCTTCAATGCGTCCCGGCACGTTCTGATCGAGGCCTCGGTCGACGCCCGAAGAGTCGTGACAGCTTCGTGGGTAGGGTTGCGCGCCACGCATCCGGGGGGCAGTTCCATCTCGCGCCAAGCAGACGAGCCGCAGCGCCTCCAGACCGAGCCGTCGTCGCAAAGCACGACGACCACCCCGCCTGGCGCGTGGTCGATCTGCACCACTTTCCGATGCGTCGTCATTCCCCGCCCTCGCCCAGCGTCGTCGGCTGGGGCGGTCATCGGGCCGCCTCCACCGTCCGCTCGACGACGCGGAGGTCCGGGCCGCCATGGCCATGCCCGGCAGCGTAGTGGCACACCACGACACGGGCCCTAGAGAGGGCCTCGGCCTCGGTGCGGTATCCGCGCCCGGGCCGCGTGCCGTGACTGCGGTAGGCCAGGCAGCCCGGCCAGTGGACGCTTGAGCGGTCGGCCAGGATGTAGTCGGTGGTGGTCATCGGTTCGTCCATTTCGGTCTCTCTCGCCCCACCTCGCGGTGGGTGCGGTGGGGCTGGTGTGCGAGTCTGCGGGCCAGGGTCTGCCTCACGTTGTCTCGGCTTGCATGGCCTTCAGCAGGTCGACGATATCGCACTCCCGCGACAACGGCAGGAATGCGTTGGCACCGCAGCAAGTGGAACGCCACGACAGCACTTCGCGCTCGTTGCCCAGTTCCTCTCGCAATCTGTCGTATGCCTCGGTCACGATATGACTGTCGCACTTGTCCCACCGTCGACCACTGGCGTACAGACGCTCAGCAACCATCCGATTAGTAACATTCTTTCGCTTTGTGGTCATCGCCGCACCCCGCACTCGGTTAGCAGGTAGCGCAGGCTCCCAAGGAAGCCCGCCATAAGGAGGCCGGCGCCGACGACAGCCACGGCGAGGTCGCCAGCGTGCCCGAATACCATCGCCGCTCCAAGGAGCACCATGGCGCCGCAGCAGGACGAGCCGATCATGTGGCGCTTCATGCCCGCCATCGCACGATCGCCGACCGGACGCCGGTCCCGTTGAACGTCCCGGACGGCAGCCGCTCCAGCCACTCAAAGTCCGCGAGGGCCTTTGCCTGGCGCGGCCCGTCGGCGCAGATCGCCACCAGCAGGCCGCCAGGGCGGGGGAAGCGCTGAGCGTGCTGGATGTGCCGCACGTCCGCGCCACCGTTGAACGGAGGGTTCATGATGACCCGGTCATACCGGGAGGCTGGCGTCACCGCCAGGAAGTCCAGCGGGCTAAAGCCTCGCGCCATGGCCAGCGCCTGGTCATGCTCGAACGCGGTCATGTTGACGCGCCACTCGCGCTCGACAGCGTCGACAAGCGCGCCCGTTCCTGCGCTGGGCTCCAGCACCATCGCGCCAGGGAACAGGTCCAGCGCCGCTACCATCCGGTCAGCGACAGCCCTCGGTGTCGGGTACAGCGTCGGCGCAACCGCGATCTGCACCCCGGCCTTTAGCGCGGCTCGCATTGCTGCGACCTCTGGTGGGTCTGTCATCCTTCCGGCCTCCCGTGATCCTTGCTGTCGGTCAAGTACACCGCCGAAATGGTCAGCCCCTTGTCGTCACGGTGCATCGCAGTCCGCACTCGGTGCGAGCCGTCCAGAGACAGCGATGTGCCCTTGCTGTCCTTGCTCTTGCGCGCATACTCGGCTTTCGTCATGTCGATCTGCCCGTAGGTCATCGTCTCGCCCCGGTGGTAGCGGTTCTGAGTCACGACCTGCCCGCACTCGCCACGGTAGTTCAGGAGCGGCGGCTGCTTCCGCCGTGGCTTCGGCTTGAGCATGTCCAGCCCGCCCTGATCGCCGAGCAACGCTCGCTCGTACGTGATCCTCCGGTCAAGGTGCGCAATGAAGCGCTGGCACCCGGCCTCGATGCTGGCCAGCAGGCGTTGAGGGACCCACGAACCGCCCCGGCCATCGCTGCACCAGACGTGCGGCTGAGGCTCGCAACGGATGCACGTCGCTTCGCGCCCGTGCTCCTTCCAGCAGCCGACGATAGGCCGTTGCACAATCGGCGGCGTGTCGTCGTGCGTGTACCGGCGCACCTGGCGCCGTCGGTCGGCTTCCAGTTTCTTGATGCGCCTAGCGCGGACTTCCGGCCGTTGCTTGTACTTGGCCGACGACAGCACGCCAGCAGCGCGGGCCGTCCAATACTCGGACGTATCCCACATACGGACGGCTCGGCGCATTCCTTTCTCGATCCGCTCGGCATCCTTCCGCGCCTTCCGCTCGCTGTGATGGCCTACCAGGATCGGCTGGCCAAGCGGGATGCCGTCGGCGATCTTTGAAACAGCGTTGGCTTCCCGGTGATAGTCCGCTTTCCGCTTGTCGCTGTAGCCAGCGAATCGATCGGCTCGGTCCTCTGCGCGGTCGACCAGCGAGGCATCCTCGTCGCGGATATCGCCGCACCACTCCAGCAAGAGGTCTTCGGCCGTCGGCGACCACGCCGGGCAGACGAACAGTTCTTGCTTGGGGGCCCATCGAAACCCGGCGCCGCGGGCGCGTTCGTAGTCTTCCGACGACAGTCGGCCATCTGCGTACAAACGCAGTTTGTTGTCGTCGGGACTGTAGGTGGCATGCATAGCGTGATCCTTCCGTTGCGGTTGTGCGTGCACTATACAGTATCGGTGCGCGGCGTGCTAAACTTTAGCGCGAAACATTTCCCCATTGCCCAGCCTAGGACACGCATCGCCGTACCTCGGCGACAAGCCGTCGCCGGTAGTCCTCGCGCAGATCGGCCAGCTCCCCCCGCGGGGCACGGATGCCAAACTTCTCCCGTATGGCGTCTCGGATGTCGCGAAGGGCTTGCGCGTATTCGTAGCGCGCCCACTGCGATGGTGTGGCGGTTGTCATGTGTTACTCCGTTGCGGTTGCGTGAGCCTACGCGCGCTGGCGCTCCCAGTATGCTGAGCGCCAGCTGGTGAGGGCTCAGCGAGGTGTCAAGGTGTCAGCCGGCACCGTGACAATCGATCCAGCGGTGCGGGCTTCGGCGAAGAGCGGGGCGTCGGGCTTCGCCTTGGTCCAGCGGTCCACCGTCACGATGGCATCCTTCCGACGATGGGACGGGCCGATGCGACCGAGCCCTGCGATCAGGTGATTGTCTCGTGGGGTCCAGAGGAACGTGGGGCGGGTCATGAGTCCGGGCTTTCCGTTGGGGTGGGTCGGGGCCCCCAGTCGTCGTCGTCGGGTTCGGCGATGTCGTAACCAGCCCGCCGGCACAGGTCGGCGATATCGCTGGCGGTTTGGCTATCCCATTCGGTGCCAGACATCAAGTTTACGATTGCCTCTAGGGCGTCGGCGTTGCTAAGCGCTGGAGCTTCGTGCGGGTGGCGAGCCATGGGTCAGACCTCCGTAGGTTGCGGTTGCGGTTGCGGTTGCGGTTTACCAGTTTGGCGCGTGGCCGCCGGATGCGAGCCAGCTCAACAAGTCCTCGGTGGCTTGCGCCAGCTCGATAGCCTGCGCGGACTCTTCGTCCTGACGATCCAGGACGGCATCCAGAAGACAGCGGACGTCGTCCAGCGTTGCGTTGGGGTCCATCAATCGCTGACCTCGATGCCTTCGGCTTCCGCGCAGTCATAGCAGAAGCGCTCGATCTCGGGGAAGCCGACGAGGACCTCAACCGTCGTATGAATGAGCGCCACCTCGCTCGGCGCTTCCAAGCACCTATCGCACATATGGAGGGTATGCATGTGTTACTTCCGTTGCGGTTGCGGTTGCGGTTGCGGTTGCGGTTGCGGTTGCGGTTATCAGTACCCCTCGCCATCGGTGAGTGCGATGAAGGGGCGCCAGTCGTCGGGTCGACGCTCGCGCCGCTGTTGCATTCTTACGGATCTTGCCATCGCCGATCGGTTCGACCACTCTCCCACGATGACATCGAAGTCCATGGGATTCCCTGAAGCCCTCTTCGTCGCCGATCGGTCGGGATTGCGGATGGCGGCGACATCATGGGACTGTGCGCCGGTTATGCGGTATGTCTTCATTGCGGCTGTACTCCGTTGCGGTTGCGTAAGCCTTCGCGCGCCAGCTGGTGAGGGCTCGGGTTACCAGTTCGGTGCGTGACCACCAGATGCGGTTGCGCGCTGCGATCGCTGCCCGCCTCAAAGGGCTGGACATGCGAGCGGTCACCAACATGGCGAGGGCCTCATCGCTGCGCACACTGGTAAGCGGCGCCACGCACCATACCGAAGGAACAAAATACAGAAATAATAAGCTACACTTGTAGCGATGCACGCACGAGCCTGGTCACGCTCAACCGACCCACGCGGTCCGGTGACGTGGGCGCGAGTAGCACTACAGGTGTGGCGCTCGGTCTTCAGCTACGGGTGTGGCTGGTAGGAGGACTGGTCCCACTCACCCCCGGGCCCCCGGGGAGGGAGGGGGTGCTGAGCACCTGGCAGGGAGAAGTCCCCACTACTCTCCCCTCGCCACCAGCCGCAGCATGGCCACAGCGCGCTGGCCTGGCTGCTCGAGCTGCGCTGCTCCGGACTCCGGCGACTGGCGTCCCCTCCGCCGGTACTTCATTGATGGCTGGGTGCCGGGCCTTGGGCGGCCCAGTGCTGGGGCCTGCCGGCCGGGATGTTCGTCGGCTGCGCGCAGAGCGCTCCGCCGCCGGGTGCGATTGTTGGACAGAGCGATTGTCCAGCCGTCAGGCGGATCTGTCAAGGACGAGAGTGAGACGCCACACTCTGACGTAAATGCAGCGTCTCACTGGGGTTGCGTCGTGACTGCAGGTGTAGTCAGTCTGATAATCCGGGCGGACGTTCGGGGTCTGACCTGGGCGCGAGGTACGGGAAGGTGTACCTGGCTGGGCCGTCGTCCTCAGGCTCGTGTCGTGTGACCCGGGGCTCCGCAAACCCCGTCTCCCCGGCCCACCAGGAGGTCGGCATGCGCACCACACCCAGGTCGTCGGTGCTCAGTGCGATCAAGTCGGAGTCGCAGATGGGACAGGGCCAGTGCGTGCAGGCGTGCTCAGTCATCGGAGCATCCACCCGGGCCATGCAGTGGGCCCTCGGAAATCCATGCGGAGCAACGGGGTGTCGCACGGGTCAAGGGATGCGATGGCATCCTCGATGCTTACGTCCCACGCGACTGCCAGTGGCTCCCAGGCGCCATCGATCCACTCGTATGGACGCTGCTGAGAGGTGTCGTAGTAATAGCACGTTGTCACAGCAAGCACCTCGCCAGCATCAGTGATGCCGTGTGCAGCGCGTCGGCCTCGTTGTCGTCGATGTTGGCCGTTGCGCCAAGGTCCGGCCAGCGGATGCTTGCGGCCCGACACATGGCGCCTTTGTTCGCCTGGCCCTTGCCCGTGGCGTGCGACTTGATCTCGCCGACGCCGAGCGCGCAGTAGGTGATGTCCAGGCTGTCGAAGATCTCGAGCATGTGCGCCTTGAACCCGCCGTAGGTGTGCCCTGCTGCGACGCTGAGTGGGCGCTGCTTGACGTCTTCGTAGCCGAACGAGATGTCGCCGTAGGCCGCCAGCAGCTCACTGAGGTTGCGGCGGAAGATGATGAAGCGCATGCCAGGGCTGGACCCTGCCGACGGCTTGCAGTTCCACGCCCCGCTGGCGCTCCTCGAGCCGTCCTCGTTGAGCACGGCCCACCCGGTGCGCGTGCCCAAGTCGAGTCCCCCGAACTTGCGGCTCATCGCTTCAGCCTCCGCTCGAGTTGGTCCGCCGCCTCGTTCAGAGACGCTCTATGCGCGTTGACGCTGTCGGCGCCGCACCGACATGCCCGCTCTCCGACGCTCTCCGCGTAATCTACGCTGAAGTGGTTTTCACTCATCGGGCATGAGTAAAACCCGTCATCGCACTCGAGGTGATGTTCTTCCGGTATGCGCCTGATGAGCCCGATGAGCCTGTGGCACTCCGCGACCAACTGCCTGTCATGGGTCATGGCCGCCGCCTCCGCGGGATGATCTCGACGCCGGCGCTGTAGCTGCCCATGCACATGGCTTGGCCGCGACCGCCGATGACTACGGATCGTTCGGCCTTGAACAACGTCTCGTCCGGCATCTCGTCGCTCCCGCCGGACATGACGGCGAGGGCCAGCCAGCGCGGCACGTCGTCGCGGACGTGGTCGGAGTACATGATGTTGTAGCAGAGCCCGGGGAGCGTCATCATCGGCTGTCCCCGCTTCCGCCCAACACGCCACGCTCGTCACGATCACGCAGCTTGTCGATGTTGCGCTGCGCGACATCCGACAGCGTGACATTCAACTCTGACGCGCACGCAGCGACGTACCAGAGAACGTCACCCAGCTCGTCGATGAGCTTGAGGCGGGACTCCGGCGTCTCTTCTCCGCAGCCGTCGCGTATCAGTTTCTTGACCTTGCCGGCGTACTCACCCGCCTCTCCGGCGAGCCCGAGAGCGGAGTAAGACACGCGCAACAGCGCAGACATGTCCTCGTCAGGCTCGAAGGTCGTCGCATCGAAGGCAATGTCGTCGCACGCCTTGATGTACCTGTGCGCCGTCTTGCGCGCCGCCAACTGGTACTCGTTGAACCTGTCCATCACTTCACCAACTCGGCGATCTCGTGGATGGCGCTCTGCTCTGGCGCGAAGATATCGCGTGCGTTACGAGGCCCGTCGATGATGATGTCTAAAAGGCCCATCATAGCGATGAAGCACGTGACTGCCGCAGCGACGTACCACGCAGTGGGGTCTGGGGCGTCGCTAGGCGAGAAGTAAGGGCCCGACTCTCTACCGGCCTTGATGGCTTTCGCGCGCTCGACCTCCACCAACCTGGCTGCGCATATGAATCTGTACGACGCGGCAGCCACGACGACCCCTACTACGGTGGACACCGCGAGTGACCCGATGGCCTCGATGCGGATTCCGGCGACGTGCGCGTCCCAGACGCGCGGGGCTGCTGCGATGATGTGCTCCTCGATCCGGCCGACGCCGTCCGCCAGTGCGTTGACTGCTACCTGTACTGCGTCTGCGTTCTGCATGACTCGCTCCATATGGGAAATGTGCACGCACCATCGGCGCGCACCGCGTGGCGGTCAAGCAGAATCGAAAGAACTTTGCAACCCGCCTTCTGGTAGCATCCCGGCATGGGCGAAGACCCCGACTTCATCACCGGGCTGCTGCAGGGCGTTCAAACGATCGGCGGCTACACCGGGATCCCGGCTCTGGCTGCCGTGGCGGCCATCGCCCTGAAACTCCGCGGGGGGAGCCGGGCGGAGCCGAAGGTCGCCCGCCTGGAGCGACGCGTCGCCAGGCTGGAGGGCTGGCTCATGGCCCTTGGCCTCGAGCGTCTCCTGGAGGACCGCGATGAGTCGTAACCTGTTGCTGCTACTGGGTTTGTGCGGGTGCGGGGTGTCGTCCGCGTTCGACCGAACAGCCACCCCGACGACCGTGTTCATCGACCGCGGGGCCCCAGTCCCTCACGCCTTGGCCGACGGGACCGTCCTGGTCCTGCCGGGAGCCGAGGTGGTCGAGGTGGTTCAGCAGCAGGCCGGGCTCGAGACCGAGCGGATCACCGACGGGGCGGACTGGCTGCCGGGGGCCCTGGCTTCCCTCGCATTCCTCGCCCTCGCCGGCGCCTGGTGGTGGCACCGAAGCCGGACATCAGATGTCCCGGACGACGATGGCCCTCTGCCGCAGGTCCCTGCGCCGCGGCGTCAGAAGGGCCCGCGCACCGCAGAGAAGTAAGCAGACCCTGCACCCCGCGCGATTGCGAGATACAGGGTCTGTGGCGGTTGTCCAGGTGCGGGAGCGAGCCGTGGACGCGCGTAAGTCTATGCCTTGAACCGGCCTGCGTTCAAGTGGAGAATCCCTGGCAACCCGGCGAACGGCCGGATCCCACACACCAGCATCACGGAGCCAGACAATGGCCGTCTCCGGACCCGCTTCGTACAAGCACCAGATCATCACCGCCCACCTCGACGCGATCAGCAACTCCGCGACGAGCGCCTACCTTGTGGGCAGCGCCACCGGCGGCCCGACCCTGCCTGGCGGCCAGGGCGGACGGTTGCACAAGCTGTCCGCTGACGGCAACGTCGGCACCGCGGAAGCCTCGACCGACGTGGTCATCACGGTCTACAAGGGCGCCATGAACGCCGCGAACGAGGCCCTCGTGGTGACGCTCGACCTGGACTCCAGCGGGGACGTCCAGGGCACCAGCACGACCGTCGTCGACAGCGGCATGGACGTCTTCGGGGCCAGCGACGAGCTGGTCATCCGGGCCACCAGCTCGGGCACGACCTACGCGCTGGCCGACCTCAACATCGCCCTCGAGTTCGCCGTCGCCTACTAGTCGGCGGGGATGTTGGGGATGTCGTTGGCCGGGGCCAAGGCGGCAGCGCCGCGGGGCTCGAGCGGGGGAAGCTCCTCCAGCTCGCCCTCCGCCGGCATCCCCTCGTTCATGAAGACGGCCGGCGCCGTCCCGCTGGCGGACTTGGGTCTGATCGACAGCTTGACCGTCGTCGTCGGGCCGAGCGCCGTCGGCATCTCGAACGAAACCCCGCACTCACGGCACCGCAGCGAGAGGGCGACTTGCATGAGCCGATCGCCGCGACCAACCTCGGTGTAGGTGTCGATGACCTTGTGAGCACACTTCATGGCAGACCCCGGTGAGATAAGCGTCCCTGACGTGGTGGCGCCAAACTCCGCCGCCTCTCAGCTGCTGGCGCTGCAGAACGCCCTGCGCACCGCTGGCGACGTTGGCACCGGGGACATCATCCCGGAAGATGTGCGCAAGGTCCAGCCCGGCGCGGTCTACAGCAGCTACGACGATGAGCTGATCGAGCGCGTGGTGTACGCCTTGGTGCACGCCGAGCTGGAGGCTGAGGAGTCCGGCGAGGCCGGCCTGACGTTCAGGAGCACCGAGAAGGCGCTGGAGGAGTGCGGCGTCCCGTTCGCGCAGTTCGTGCAGATGTCGGGCACGGACAGGTTCAAGAAGGCTCACCGCCGGGTCGCCCGCACGTTCTTCGTGGACCTGCGGTACGGGCGCATGATGAAGGCCGCCAGCAACGCGGCCATGAACGGCGACCAGCGGGCGCTGAAGATGGTGCTCGACGGCGACGAGGAGGAGACCGACGCAGTCAAGGCCAAGCTCGAGGAGGTCGAGGTCGGCGGCGAGCGGGCTTTCTACGCCACGGTGAACGAGTTGCGTGAGCGCCTCCGGCGGCTGACCGACCGGGTCGAGGTTCGCCAGGCCACCGATGAGCAGGTAGGGGCTGCTCGAGGCACTGCGTCAGAGCGCGAGTCTGAGGAGCGTGCGGTGGCTGACGTCGACCACCGAGCCGCGACGCGAGGCGACCCCGGGTGACCCAGACAGTTCAGCAGATTCGCGAGTTGGTCGAGTTGGAAGGCCTTGTGTCCGGGCTCGAGTCGATCAGCGCCAAGGACTGGATGCGCATCGACTACAGCCGCTACCTCTACGGCGGGTGGAAGCACCCCGATGGCCGGTGGATCGAGCGCGGCCACGTCAAGGCTCAGGCGTTCCACGAAGCGTGCAAGCAGTTCATGTGCCCGAAGTGCTGGGCTGTGATCGGCTACATGGGCACCTCGATGGACAACATCCTGCACTGCAGGTCGTGTGACCTGGACGTCCCGCTGGTCGGGCCGGACGGCATCGCCGCTGGCGTCTACGACCTGTTGTTCATCAGCGGCGGAAACCAGAGCAGCAAGAGCTTCACGGGTATCACCGAGTTCTGCTCGTGGATCGAAGGTAGCCGGCCATGGGATGGGTCGCTGACCTGCACCGTCGATGAGCCCGGGCTCTGGCTGCTCTGCGGGCCAACCCACACCACGCACTTCCCGGACACGCTGAGCCCGTACTTTGAGGAGCGCCTGGCGCACCGGATCAAGCGCAGGCACAAGGACGCCAACGGGTCGATCAAGCGGTACGACCTGGACAACGGCGACCAAGTCGTGTGCGTGAGCTACGAGCAGTTCTTGCGCGCCGGCAAGCAGAGCACGGCGGCTGTCGAAGGCCCTCGCTACAAGGGCGCGTTCCTCGACGAGCCGCCGCCCGAGGGCATGTTCACAGGCATCATCCGCGGGCTGATGAAGTGGAAGGCGATGGGCTGGGGGCGGTGCATCATCGCGGCGACCGCACTGCACCACGAGTACCTGTTCAACCGCATCAAGGGGCAGAGCTGGAACGTCGGTGGCCCGAAGCGCAGCTACTTCAGCATCGAGTTCACCTACGAAGACAACCCATTCCTTGACGATCGCTCGCGCCGTTCACTTGAGGACGCCTGCTCGCCGGAGGAGCGCGAGGTCCGCCTGTTCGGCCGCAGCCGCTCGCTGAGTGGCCGTGTCTACTCGGCCTTCTCGCCCGAGACGCACACCTACAGCCAGCAGGAGTTCGACCCGCTCGTCGACGAGAATGGTGATCCCAGCGACTGGCCGGTGACCATGGCGTGCGACCCGCACGACGTGCGCCCGTTCGCGATGTCGTGGTGCGCGACGGCTCCCAACGGCGACAAGTTCTACTTCGCCAACTGGCCGGAAGAGCACTACCAGGACATGCGTCGGTCCACGCTTTCGTTCACGGACTACGCCGACATCATCAGGGAGATCGAGGAGCGCATCCCCGGCGGCCCAGACCGCGTCACCGAGCGCTTCCTTGACCCGAAGTTCGGGCGCACCAAGAAGGCCGGCATGGTGGTCGAGTCGGTGGAGGCAGCGTTCGACGATCTCGGCCTGTACTTCACCACGGACTTCAACCCCGATGTCGCCACCGGGCACGCCGTTGTCCGCGAGGGGCTGCGCATTGACACGACCCGCCCGGTCGACGCCATCAACCGGCCGAAGATCTGGGTCAGTCGTGACTGCCAGAACATCATCTGGTCGCTGATGAACTACACGCGCAAGCCCGACGCCGACCCGTCCGCTGCGCCGAGCGCGCAGGTTCAGGACGCTGGCAAGGACTTCTGCGACACAGTACGCTTCATCGAGGTGGCCAGCGTTGGCTACCAGTCCTGGACGGCCAGGCCGGCACGCACACATCAACGCTTCGCGGCACGCAAGTCGTGGGGCTCATTCTGGGGCAAGTGATGGTACGCAAGAGTCCGGTCGCCAGCAGTCAGTTCGATCTGGAGGTCCACGGCAAGCAGACGTTCGTGGGAGAGTTGACGGCCCGCGGCGAGCAGGACTGGATGTCTCTGCAGCCGCTGCGCCGGAAGATGGCTGAGCTGTACCGGGAGGCGTACCTGCTCAACGACGAGGAGGTGACGGTCCCGTGGGCGGGCGCGTGCAACATCCAGATTCCCACGCAGGACAAGTACAAGACGCGCATGCGCGGGCCGCTCCGGTCACTGTTCGGATTCGGGTCTCCGCAGCATGTCCAGGTCCGGCCGGGGGCTGGAGACAGCTCGGTCGAGCGCGCCGCCAACCTCGAGATGCGCATCAACTCGGTGCTGCGCGGTGACTTCGCGGTCTACTCCCAGGATGACTTCAGCACGCAGGCGAACTTTGTTGTTGAGAGCCTGTTGCAGCACGGCTTCGGCTTCCTGTCTCCGGGCTACCGCTACTCGACTGAGGTGGGCTCCCGGCAGATCCGTCAGCGCGACCTCCCTGGTGTCCTGCAGTACCTGTCGTTCATCGATGCCGGAGTGAACCGCGAGCGCCACGCCGCGGCGCTGGAGGCCGCTGGCATCAACCCGAACCCCGAGGCTGTGACGGCGTTGTTCGGTGGCGAGCCCATCAACCCGGTCACGCCGGAGGTCTTCGACAAGCACCGCAGCACGTTCAAGCAGATGGTCGCCGAGGGCTTCGATCTGGACGGTGACGACGACCTGGAGAGCGCTGCCTGCGACGAGATCATGACCTGGATGCGTGGTGGCGCGAAGGGCGAGTTGGTGGTGCTCACGCGCTACGTCACGCATGACCACCCGGAGCTGCGCTACGTCGAGCCACACCGCCTGATCGCTCCGGGCCGGGCGGACACGGCGCCCAGCGTCGCCAGTGCCGACAGGCTGTTCGAGATCATGCCGATGACCGAAGGGCGGCTGCGCTCCTTCGGGTACGACATGGGGTGGGAGAGGGCGTCGATCGACAAGGCCGCCGGCGCCATCGGCGATGGCTCTGCTTTCGGCGAGTCGGACGACGAGTTCAAGATGGAGATGCTCGACCGCTCCGGCGAGATCAACCTCATCTCCGAGCAAACGCTCGAAGGTGAGGTCGTCGAGATCGTGCGCAGTCTACGCGAGGTGAAGCACCGCGGCGCGCACGTCAAGGTCGAGACGTACTTCGAGCCCCGCTCCGGCGCCCTGCTGTCGCACCGCTTGCTGCCGTTCAACCTGCCTGGCTGGAACTACGTCAGGTTCAGCTTCGAGGAAAACGAGCCCGGCATCTACTCGCCGCGCGGACTCCCCGAGGTGATCCAGGAGCCGGCGAGGTACATCACCGCGGCGCACCGCTCGGCGATGAACGGCATGATCGTGTCTACGACCCGCGGGTACTTCTTCGACAGCCGTCTCGGGATCGACGAGCACGACCCGTTCTGGGGGCCGAATGTCATCCGCAACGTGGACCTCAAGAAGTCGCGCCTAGGGATGACGGAGGCCATCCGCGAGATCGCCCCGGTGCCAGGCGCTGCGCAGGAGTGGCGCGGCGAGGAGTTCTTCCTCTCGGCCATGGTTGATGACCACGTCGGCGAGAACAGCGCGATTACCCGAGACTCCAGGCTGCTCGAGCCCATCACCGCGTCGGAGAACGCCTCGCGCGACCGTCGCACGGCTCAGGTCCAGTCCACTCGCGGCGGACTCCTCGTCGACTCGTTCGCCCGGGCTCTGACCATGATGGCTGCCTACGATCAGCAGTTCATGGGTGATCGGGCGCCGGTGATGCTGAACGGCAACGCGCGCTGGCTTACGCCCGACGACATCAGGGGCAGCGTGCTCGTGCGCCCGTCCGCCGGCGTCGGAGACATGAGCCCGGAGTTTCGTGCGAGCAAGGCGTTCAACCGCCTGTCCGTCGCGACGCAGTTGGTGGCGCAGGTGCCCGATTTGGCCACCGACAGTGAGTACCGGGTCAACACCATGGCGCTCTTCGAGGAGTGGCTGCGCGAGGACGACCCGGAGGCAGCCGCTCGCTTCCTGCAGCGCCGTTCGCCGGAGGAGCAGCAGCAACTCGCAGAACAGATGAGCCAGCAGGCCGAGGCCGCACAGGCCGGGCAGGAGTTGGCGACTCAGGCAGCTCAGCTGGACAACGAGAAGACCATGGCCGAGATCGAGAAACTGCGCGCCGACGCGATGGCGTCGCTGGAGGGCGGCAATGCGACTGCGTGAGAAGCTCGCTCGAGCCTGGATGGCCTTCCGCGGCAAGCAGCCGATGTGGACGCCGGCGAAGGACCGCATGGATCGTGGCGCGTTCTTCACCCGCCCGCCTGTCGGTGACGACTGGATCGCTCATAACACCTTGCTGGCAAAGGAGTTGAGCGCTGGCCGTGGCACCGGAGTTGTGCTGGCGCTGCTCGACTTCACGGAGTCCCAACGGCTCTCCGCGCTGGAGGCCATGGCGGAGTCGTCCGACGAAACCTCGTGCCTGCGTAGGCGCGACCTGTACCGAGCGTGGGATCTTGTGCTCTCGCAACTTTCCGATGCCCTGACGTTTGAGGATAAGTTGATGTCCAAAGAGCGGCAACGTGTGCGGATGACAGTGGAAAAGGAGCGATCCCAGGAGATCAGAGCGGCCGGGAGAAGCGACATCCTGGGTTGAACCGCCGTAAGTCGTTGGGTAGGAAGTGTCTATGAGCGATCAACAGAGCCCGATGGTGACAGACGACGGCCTCGACACGGGGCCGGCCCCCGAGGGGATGAACCTCGACCCGAGCGTCTGGGACGCCATCCCGTCCGCAGCCCGCGCGACCATCCGCGCCCAGCACGCCGCTAGCGTGGAGACGGCGCAGGAGCTGCAGGCCATCCGGCAGCAGATGAGCACCGCGCCGCAGCAGTCGGCGCAGCCAGCGCAGGAGCCGACGGGCAGCCCGCGCTCGCTCTCGGATCTGCCGGGCGAGGAGTTGGACCGCCTCGGCGGCCAGGTCTTCGGCCGCGTGATCGATCAGATCACCGCCGGCCTCGACGACGAGCAGCGCGAGTCATGGAAGGCCATCAACGGCAACGCCGTGTGGGGCCTGATCGACAGCAAGGTCAGCGCCGCCGTCACCGCGGCTCGCTCCGAGATGCAGAACGAATCACAGCGCCAACGCGCTGACGATGCCGCGTGGGGCGCACTGGAGACAGCGCTGCCCGGTGCGACGCAGAACGGCACCGCCTCGAACCAAGCTCTGCGCGAACACATGAACAGTGTCGCCGCGGACATGGAGCGCGCGGGCCGAAGCCGGGACGCCATCGAGGCGCACCTGGCGGACCCCTTCAACGTGAGCCAGATGGCCCGCGTTGTGCAGGCCGAGCAGTTGGCGGCCAGGGGCCCATCAACGCGAAGCGGACCGACGGTGGGCGACGAGCGCGGTGAAGGCCCGCGTGCGACGGCGACCGACCGGGCCCGCGCCCTCCATCGGGATGGGCGGCCAAAGGAGTCGTGGGACACCATGCTTGCCGGCCATGTGAGCCGGCCCTCACGTTCCTGACTGTTCACTGAACCGGAGTACCACCGATGGCTGCCCCTTACGGCACCTCGTTCGACTTCGGCGGGACCGTCGCGAGCAACGCGGCCGGCTACGACACCGGCACCCGCGTGCTGGACATGATGCCTGGCATCACGCTCCTGGACCCCGCCAAGACCCCGCTGCTCAGCATGCTGAACCGCGGAGCACCCCTGCTCAAGACGAGCACCCCCAACTGGCTGAACGACTCGCTCGACGCGATCGGCGACAACGCCATCTCGGAGGGTGCTGACTACACGTTCACCGACCCGAGCATCTCGACGCGCACACAGAACGTGTGCCGGACCATCGAGAAGACCGCCAAGGTCAGCACGGTCACCGAGGCCGAGCAGCACTACGACGGCGGCAGCAACACCATGAGCGAGCGCCAGCACCAGCTGAAGCTCAAGTTCATGGCGTTGAAGCGCGACGTCGAGTGGGCGCTCATCAACTCCGAGATCGCCTACACCAGCGAGGCTTCGGCCCCCAAGAACCGCGGCATCATCGAGGCGATGGACGACGCGAGCCACAAGATCGACGCCTCCGCGGCCAACCTGTCCGAGACGCTGTTCAAGGACAACATCATGAAGCTGCCCTACGACGACGGGGCAGAGGTCACGGACGTGTTCGCGCCGTACAGTCAGCACGTCGACATCGACGGGTTCACGGCCGGCATCGGCACCAAGTACATCGACAGCAACCAGCGCGAGCACATCGACTACGTCAACGTGTACGACACGCTGCTGGGTCGGGTGCAACTGCATGTGCTGCGCGACGAGTACATGCCGGACACCGAGACCATCTTCGGCTTCGACCGTCAGTTCTGGGAGTGGGCCTGGCTGATCCCGGTTCACGCCCGTGAGGTCTCTCCGACGGGCCACTACTGGGCCAACGTCATCACCGGCACCGGCACGCTGATCCACCGCAACGGCAAGGCCGGCGCCTGCCTGCACAACCTCGCTGCCTGACGTGACGCCATGACCCGCTCCGGGCTGCTCATCATCTCCAGCGACTGGTTGCGCGAGGAAGTGCGCAAGGCGGTTGAGGTGTGGAAGAAGATGAATCCGGGCATCCTGGAGCGGGTCAAGGCGGACGTGAAGCAGAGCCGCGAGTCGCAACTGCGCCCAACGGGCATGAGCGACTCCGGTGACTTGTCGCTGTCCGCGCGCATTCCGTCTGACCTGCTCGAGATTCTCAAGTGGGATCCCGAGCAGGTCATGCCGGATGGCAGCAAACTAGGGGTCGGCATCGGCGTCGACCACGTTCGCGAGCACGAGCACGACATCACGGACCTCATCCTTCGGGAGTGCCCGGAGTTCAAGGTCAGCACGCTCTACGGAGCGCCGAGCGCGAGGGGCTGGTCATGACCGACTACACCGCGAACCACCCCGCGTTCAGCGGTCCGGCTCCTGCACAATCGGCTACCGGCAAGGCGTTGAGCGCCTTCGCTGCGCCGGCAGCCGAATCCAGTCCCCCGCGCTCATCTGCTGTCCCGCCGACAACCGACGACTTCTACACGGTGGCTGGCCAGTTCGGCCTGCAGGCGTCTGAGCAGGGGCCGAGCGAAAGTGCCCGCTGGGTTGTGGAGTACGCGCTCGATCAGGTAGGCGTCAAGGGCTCGGAGGAGTTCCGAGGGTGGTTGGTCAACGTGCTCAGTGGGGCGGCGCGAGCCAACGGCGGCGAACTCCGCGGGGCAGCGGATGCTCGCGCCTACATCGAGCAGTCCAACTCAGTGCTGAGCAAGTTCCGGTGAGCGGCCTCACGCCCGTCTTCGCAGTGCTCGAGGGCGGCCAGGTCCGCAATGCCATGCCGGCGTCGGCAGCTGCCGCGATGATGGCCGAGGAGTTGGTGGCTTTGTTCACGATGGACCTGCCGACGGACGAGGCCGTTGACGTTGCGGTGGCCAAGGTGCTGTCTGAGCTGAAGCGGATGTCGTTGCTGCAGTCGGGGTCGACAGGCCATGCCGTCGACGATCACTGAGCGCTTCCAGGCGATCCTCGGCCGCGTGTCGAGGGTTGGCGCGCAGGCGCTGGCCACTATCGCTCAGCGCTACGACGGCTCGGACTACTACGACGAGCCGACCGTGTATCAGGGGCATCCAGCCCCGCAGCTCTCCTACGGCGTCATCGGGCAGGGCATGGCAACCGGCACGGGGCCGTCGTACGTCACGGTGGCAGAGGCCAACCCAGCAAGGATCGGCGGCATCGAAGTCGGCAACCCGCTGAAGACCGGCGGCGCAGACATCCATGTATCCTTCAACGACGCCGCGCTCGCCGCCAGCGGGTTCATCATCAGGGCTGGCAACAACCGACACTTCGCGACCACGGCCAAGGTGCGGGCGTGGATCCCAACGGGCGCAGGCCCCATGAACGTCAGCTACGCTGAATACGGAGTCTCTTGATGGCCCGCTACGAACCGAGTTATACCACCACGACGGTCCTTGCCGCGAGCACGGCTGACATTGACTACACGCCGGATGACGTGACCACCCCGCACAGCGGGCAGAAGATGAGCCGCTATCTGCCGCGGCACGCTGAGCCGCCGAACGGCTACCCGACGGTGGTATTTCTGAGCTTCGCCAGTTTCACCTACTCGTCGCGCAGCCTCAACGGCACGACGACGACTCTGTCAGCCAACTCCCCGAACCCGGTGCTGCGCCTGATGTACGAGTTGGTGCGCGAGGGCGTGCAGTGCATCCAGGCGACGGTGAGCGTTGCTCGCGGAGGGAGCACCGGCAACGCGACGTCAGACGGCAGTTACGACCCAGAGAGCAACCTCTACCACGGTGCGTACACGAACGGGAACGGCGCCTGGGTGTACCCCGGAGACAACCCGTTCTCCGATCCAACCGCGACGTTCGGCGAGTTCGACCGCGAGATGGCCGTGCAGGAGATCCTCTGGATCGTCCAGCACTTGAAGGAAAACTCCGATGCCCTCAACGTTGACGCGAGCAACATCTTCCTGCAGGGCTCGTCCGCTGGTGGGTTCACTACCGGATGGGGCGCGCTCAACGCCGACCTGAGCAGCCACTTCAGCGCAGGGACAGACGCGCAGAACGCCCAGAGCACCCGTGTCAGGGGCTGGATCCCGTTCGACACGCCGATGTTCATGCCGTGCATGAAGGCCGCGACGAGCGTCGCGCATTGCTTCCCGACAGACGCCGACGTCGACACGCCAGCAGCCCTGCTGAACGACGTGTACCCAGCCGGCGGCACGATCGACGCCACCAACTACCAGTGGAAGTTCTCGCCGATGGCCTACGCCACGGCAGAGAACATGGTCGACACGCTGATGGTCTACACCGACGCCACGTCCGCGTCCAAGAGCACCACGGGGTCGCTCGGGTCTCTCGAGGCGAACATCGGGACGAACTTCCACGACCTTCGGTTCGGGTCTATGTTCCGGCGCAGGTTCCCTGGGAAGACGCAACTGGTCTTCGCTCCAGATGTCGGTGAGTACGACAAGCTCGCGCGTTACGCGGACCTCTACGACAACGTCGACCACGTCTTCGAGCAGGTCGCGGACAACGAGACGGACCCGCTGACCAAGCACATCGTCAAGTGGGTGCTGTCTCTCAGCGGACTTGCCGAGTCAAAGCCAGGGCCAGCCGCGATGGGTTACGGCTTGGCGAACTGCCGCGAGTTCAGCGTCAACGTGCCAGGCAGCACAGACACTTGGACGCGAGTGCTGCGCCGCAACCCGAGCCGGGCCGGGCCTATCAGCATCCAGGCTCGGTCGTTCGGGACAGACTACCCGGCGGTCGACTTCGATGTCGTTGTGACGCCGGACCCCCAGGCCCTGAACATGCACGGCATGCTCATCAGCAGCCACCGCTCTACGGACGGACTTGGCGTCGATTTCCTGGAGGCGATGACGCAGTTGAACATCGGTGGCGGCGAACTGTGGTGCAGGCTGCGCCACGCCTCGATGGCCGCGGACACGTCGGTTCTTACTGTGTTCGAGCCGAGCTACTGACATGAGCGACCTCTCCGGCTACCTGCCGCTATCCGCTATCTTGGCCAACATGGCGGCCTACTTTCGGATGAGCGTCGACACGCAGCCGGGGTGGAAGGCCAACGCAATCTCGGCCGTGAACCGCGCGCTGGAGGAGGCTGCCGAGCTGCGCGACTGGCCCGAGCTGATGCGCAACAGCGAACTGCAGCTCCGCGTGCAGGGAGACACCACGTCCGACACACTGCAGTCCGGCGAGGCGTACTTCGTCGCACCGTGGGCTTGCCGACGCATCGACGCCATGACCATGATGGCGCCTGCGAAGTACGTCATGAACGAGGTCTCGAGCGAGACGCTGCTGAACCTCATGACCACCGGCACAGACTCCGCCTCCGGCCAGCCCAAGCACTTCGCTCACTGGGGATGGACAGCTCAGCACGCGGCGCTCGCCGCAGAGGGCGCGCTCACCGTGCTCAGCGACTCGACGCTGAACGGCAGCGACGGGTCGAACAAGCGCGTGGTCGTGACATACCGGCAGGCCGGGCATCACCTCGGCGAGTCGCGCCAGGTCAACGTCGAGGGTGACTTCGACACGGGCGTGGCCCTGCCGACCGCCGCCGTGGCCGGTTGGCCCATCGAGTCGGTGCAACTGCCGTCGGGCTGGGCCGGGTCACTGACCATCCAGGACGCCTCGGCCAACGTCATCGTGGACGTCCCGAAGAAGCTCCTGCCAGAGTCGGCTGCGTCGTCTGGCCACGCCACGTACCGGCGCAGGCTCTATCGCATGGAGCGCTCGAGCGACGTCGATCGCGGCGGCAACCTGCGGTGGCTGGGGTATCCGCGCAGGCTGTCGTCGGGCTCCGACGTGCCGGACATCCCGGTGAGCAACTACCTGATCGAGAAGGCGACGGCGACCATGTACGCCGTGCGCGGCAATGTCGTGGCCTCCAGGTCGCACGAAGCCAACGCGCGAGACTCGGTCGAGGACTCGGGCGCACGCGAGACCAAGCGCCACGGCACAGCGCCGCCACGGTTCGGCAACGTACTCGGCATGACGGGGGTGAGGACTTGGCCTCTGTAGAACTCGGCGACTCCGGCGACGGTCGTGCGCGCGTCCTGTTCTCGCAGGACCCGCTGCTGGGCGGCATGAACAGCCGCCTAGCCCCAGAGCACATTGCCGAGAACCAGGCTGCGGAGCTGGTCAACGTCAGCCTCCACGACCCGACGCGACCGGCGAAGCGCGAGGGCTACACCGAGATCGGTGCTGGCGCCGCTGGGATGGCCGCGTCTGACAGGCGGATCGCCAGGCTCACCGAGCTTGACCTGGGCCCGGCGACGCGCCTGCTGGTGGCTCTGGTTCCTGGCACGGACGGCGGTGTCTACGTCACAACCTCGCCCTCGAGCGATGGCTGGACGCGGGCCCTGCTCGACGGGGTTACGCTCGACATCGGATCGGACTCGGTCGTCACTGGCCGCGGCCACGACGCGCTGTGGATCTTCCCGCAGAGCGGCCGGAACGCACACGCGCTGAAGCCCGACGGCACGATCATCGACTGCGGCGATGAGAACGGCAGCCCGCCGAGGGACGTGGTCGCGTTCGCCTACGGCCTGGCGCGTGGGTTCGCTGTGGTGCGGAACAACGTCTACTTCACTAAGCTCTTCCCGAGCCTGGAGGATCTCGAGGAGAAGACCGCGTTCAGCCGACTCACCGACTTCATCCCGATGGAGCCCGGCTCTGGCGCGAGCTACGTCGCTGCGTCGTGGTGGCGCGACGACTCGCTTGTGGTGTTCGGCGACCGGCGCATCGACCGCATCTCGGTCAACGCTGCCGACCCGATCGACAGCACGCGCCACGTCGTGGAGCAGGAGTTCGGCTGCTCAGCCCCCAACTCGGTGGCCGCTGTCGGCGACTCGCTGTACTTCCTGGACCAGTTCCTGGAGTTCCGGGAGCTGCGCCAGACCATCCAGGCGAACGTGGCTGGCGTGAGCCCGACGCCCGTCTCGGACCCGATCAGGACCGAGTTGAGCGAGTCCGGCAGGATCAACTCGGCCGCGGCGAGCAAGAGCTTCTCGGTGGTCCACGGTGAGCGCGTGCTGCTGTTCTACCCGCGCGACACGTCCGTCGACCCGGACTACGTGGCGGTGTGGAACACGCGGCTGCGCGTCTGGGAGGGCATCTGGCAACTCGGACACGCGATGTCGTCTGGCGTCACATCCAGCATCGACGGCGCCACGAAGCTGTATACGTCGAACGGCGTCAGCGACGACGCGCTGTCCGCGGTGTACCGATGGGGCGGCGTGCACTCAGACGCCGGTCTCCCCGTCACGTATCGCGAGACGATGCGCGCCAACATCGGCAAGGTTCCCATGCAGGTATGGTCGCCCGACGACATCGCGTACGCGGTGCATGGCGACGCTGGAGCAAACTGCAGCGTGATGCTGCGCACAGACCACAACGACTCGCTCACGCGCATCAGCGAGGCCACGGTCGGGAGCAGCCCGACGTCGAGTTTCCCGCTGCTCAGCGCGGACTTCGCCGTAGAGGCCGGGGACTTCCCGCTGACGGGCGGGCTGCCGCTGGTGACCACGCAGCGCACGCAGGTCTGGCCGAAGGCCGACATGGAGAGCCAGGACGGCCCGCTGTACCAGGGCATCTGGCCGCTCTACTCCATGGACCACCCGCTCTTCGACACAGGGTACGGCGCGGATCCCGGCCCGTTCCTCCAGGTGCGCGTGGAAGAGACCTCGACCAAGGCATTCGAGAGGCGTAGCATGACCCTCGTGGCTCAGTTGATTGACGAGCCGGCCTCAAGCTCCTACTCGGACAACAGTTACAGCTGATGGCTACCGACAAGATGACGGTCACGCTGGCAACCGATGTCGTCGGCAACGGGGAGGTCGCGAGCCTAGCCGAGCTGGCGGGGCTCACGACCGACTCGAGCTACGGCGACATCACGCAGAGCCACTTCAAGCAGTCGGTCTGCACGCCGATCGCCATCGGCCCAGTTGCGCCGAGCAACCCGTTCGCAGGGCTGCACTGGCTCGACACCAGCCTGAGTCGGTGGGAGCTGAAGTTCTACACGGGCTCGGCATGGAAGTCGGTGTCGTACGAGCGCCTGGCCGCGGCGCCCACGTCGCCTGTCGACGGCGACCTCTGGTACGACACGACGCTACGCCTGCTGCGCACCTACAAGACCGAGGACGACCTGACGGGCTGGCACCCGGTCAGCGAGGGCTACCAGCTCCGCTACAACGATGGTGCTCAGCCGATCACCGCCGAGCAGGTCGTGTCGTGGATCAGCCCTGTGGGAAGCAAGCGACCGTGCTCTCAGTCCGGGGGCGTGCCGAAGCTCACCAACGTGCTCGGGGTCGCGCTCGAGGACATCGCTGCCGCGGCGTCGGGTGTGATCGCCATGGTCGGAAGCCAGGCCGTTGTCGAGGTCAGCGTGGACACGTCGACGCACTCGGTGGCCGCTGGCGACTGGCTGGTGACCAGCGGAACGGCGGGCGTTGCTCGCTCCGCCGGCGGGCTCGTGACGAACCCCTACGTGTCGGCCGGCAAGCGCAGCTTCGGCGTCCCGCTCGGCGCCTTCGCCGTGGCCGCGGAAGCCAACACATCCGGCAGCACCGCGACAGTCAAGGCCAGGATGATCGACCAGCTCGGCACGGGCATGCACGTCCTGTTCCCGGCCAAGCAGATCATCGCGCTCGGCGACACGATCCCTGGCGGCGACCTGCTGGACGCAACGAACAGCATCGACGGAACGTCACGCGACGTCGACCTCGCCGACACCCCGCGCTCGGGCGGCACGGTGCTCGAGTCCGACAAGCACGACCCGATCGCCGGCGCACTGGTGACTATCCAGGCCGCGGTGAACGGTGGCGCCGCCGAGCTTGCCGAGTTCTATGCCGAGGGCCACTACGTGTCGATCAGCGGCGAGACCCCGGGCGCCGACCTCACCGGCAGCTTGGTGAGCGTCTTCGCTGTCACCGACGACGGGTCCGGCGCGATGGGCAACCTGCTCGCGGTGAAGGGGTCGACGTCGACCGCCGCCGTGCCGAATACCTACGACGTCTACGTCGACGGGTACGTCTGCTAATGGGCATCGCCGCCAACACCTACTTCACCGGGCGCACGCCCGTCAGCATCGGCCCGAACAAGGACCCCGGTGCTGACCTGGAGGCGTTCGCCGAGCAACTCACGCTCAGCGTCGAGAACGGCGAGGTCGAGACCAACTTCCTGGTCAACGTGGTGTCGCCGAAGGTGAACGTGCTGGCCGCTGCCATCGCTGCGCCAACCGACGGCGCCGACGCCTCGTCCGCGCTCAACGCAGCGGTCACTGTCGCCAAGGCGTTCGCCCCGCTGTCGTGCGAGATCCTGCTACCCCGCGGCACCTACACCATCGACGCGAGCAAGGTGCTGCTCGACGCGAGCGGACTCATCATCGAAGGCCAGGGGCCTGGCAACACTGTGCTCAAGGCAAAGACCGGGTCGAGCATCACGTCGGCCATCCACTTCGGGCTCGACGACGGCAGCGCGACAGTCACGTCGTACTGCGGCCTGCGCAACATGACCGTCGACGGCAACGGCGAGTGCTCGACTGCCGTCGTTCGGACCTGGAACATCCAGGACTTCCGCATGGAGAACGTGGAGGTCAAGGGCGGTGCGGCTCTTGGCATGCTGATGGAGACCGAGAAGTCGACGGCCTCGACGAAGTCCAAGAGGAACAAGATCATCGGGTGCCGGTTTCACAGCAACGGCACGTCCGGGTTCAAGAACATCGGTGACCGCTACCTGCACGTCGACGAGACGCAGGCGTACAGCAACGGCTCGATCGGGATGTGGGTTGCCGGGTTCGAGAACACCGGCCTGACCTACGCGGGTGCTACCGAGGTGTTCTTCGGCAACGTCGAGTCGTACAGCAACGCCAGCGACGGGTTCTTCATCGACCGCGTGGCGCAGTTCACCGGAGTCCGCATGTCGGCCTTCGCCAACGGCGGATGGAGCCTGCAGTACGACAGCTCCACGACGTCGGCCGGCGAGAGCAACAGTGGCCACATCAACCACCTGATCTGCGACGGCGGGGCGAGTGGTGGTGTGAACATCCAGGACGACGCCGACGTGTCCGACCTGTCCATCGGCCGCCTCGACATCCTGGACTCGCAGACGAACGCAGCGCTCAACTCGGTCGGCTTCAAGGTCCGTGGCGCCAAGCGCCTCGACGTGGCCTGCGCCTACATCTCGGGGCAGCGCGGCAACGCCCTGTCGATCGTGAGCGGCAACCCGCTCGGCGTGGCGCGA
>Ga0316205_10001350_pt1 | contig 31851 bp, 28 predicted proteins | sample 3monthpyrite_MG_FD_204941 | JGI IMG/M metagenome (GOLD analysis project Ga0316205, IMG submission 204941) | Microbial mat bacterial communities from mineral coupon in-situ incubated in ocean water Damariscotta River, Maine, United States -... | ecosystem: Environmental > Aquatic > Marine >...
GAAAAGGATCGACAAAAAGGACATGCGTTCGAGGCCGTAAATTTACTGTGTAATTATGCGTTTGTTCATTTGAATGTACATCAGGTATATGCAAATATTACCGAAGATAACTTGGGAAGCATTCAATTATTTGAAAAATTAGGTTTCAAAAAAGCGGGAACCAAAAAAGAATGGATGTTCTCTGGCAGTACATTCAAAGATGAATTGATATATCAACGATTTAATCATGTATATTAAAAAAATAGTATTATCCATTGTTTTAATTGGTCTTATCGGGATGGGCATATTCGCTTATTACGTGTATTCTTCGGTCTTTGTACCAAATACAGCCTTTAATAATGAAGAAGCACGCGTTTATATTCCTTCAGGCGCCAATTTTACGGATGTCATGGAAGAATTCGAACCTTTGCTGAAAGACACCAAGAGCTTTGAAGCGGTTGCGCAACGCAAAGGGTATGTAACCAACGTGAAGAGTGGGCATTATGTGATTAAAAGAGGGATGAATAATAATGACATCATTAACACCATTAGAGGTGGAAATGGAAATACTCCTATTAAGATAAAATTCAATAATCAAGAGCGTCTTGAGAATTTGGCAGGACATATTGCCAATCAGATAGAGGCCGATAGCCTTTCCCTACTGGAAGCAATGAGGGATCAAGATTTTTTAGAAGGGAGTGGTTTGAATTCGGCAAACGCTATGTCTATTTATATTCCTAATACCTATGAAGTTTATTGGGATACTTCTGCGGAGGCATTTCGGGATAAAATGCTCAAGGCAAGCAAGGCCTTTTGGAATGAGTCCCGAACTAAAAAAGCGGCAGCACTCAACCTAACTCCTGCTGAAGTGATTTCTTTGGCGGCCATCGTACAAAAGGAAACAGCCAAAACTGAAGAACGCCCTCGCGTTGCAGGTTTGTATATCAACCGGATCAAAAGAGGAATGCCATTGCAAGCCGACCCAACCGTTATCTACGCTAAAAAGTTAACAGATAATGATTTTGATCAAGTTATTAAACGCGTTTTGTATCGTGACTTGGAGAATCTTTCTCCATATAATACCTATAAACATCTTGGCGTACCACCGGGGCCTATCAGTATGCCAGATATATCGTCTATTGATGGAGTTCTCGATTATGAAAAACATGATTATCTCTTTATGGTGGCCGATGTTAGCAATTTTGGGTACCATAAATTTGCCAAAACGTTGGCACAGCACAATCGTAATCGTCAAGAGTATGTGCGTTGGATCAATGGGCAAGGAGTGAACCGATAATCTTCTCTAAAATACTGTTAAAGCCTGTTAATAAGTGTTTTAATAACCTTTTTTCAATTTTATACTTTCATAACTACTTCTGAGTTAATTTGTTAGAGCATTTGTAAGACTTTTACTATTAAAGTTGGGGCAATTCATTAAGAAACAACCTTTAACATTTTTTAACAGTCTATATATTAATAGTTTAAAAAAAGTTGTACTTTTGCACGCTGAAAATCAGGGTATAATTGTAATGCCCAAATTTTTAAAAAAGATGAAACATAATTTATTGCGAATCAGCTTTTTACTAATAGTTACTGCAGCAGTAGCTACTGGTTTTTCTTCTACAAAGAAGATAGATTTATCTCACTATAAAGTGAGTGGTTTGACGTTCGATTATACTGTTCCTACTGAGGAGGAGGCGTTGGAGCTTGCTATTGAAGCTAATGAGTACCATCTCTCTTTGGGTAAAACCTATATTGGTTTCAAAGAGGCTTTGGGTTTCAAAGAATCTCGTGGAGACTATTCAACTATTAATGCATATGGTTATATGGGTAAATATCAATTTGCAAAAGGAACATTGCAAATGATTGGTATATACAATGCAGATGCCTTTATGCGTGATGCTAGTTTACAAGAAGAGGCCTTTTCAGCAAATACTTCTAGAAATAAATGGATCTTACGTAGAGACATTAAACGATACGACGGTAAAATCATCCAAGGTGTTCGGGTTACCGAATCGGGTATTCTAGCTGCAGCGCATTTAGCTGGAGCAGGAAATGTAAAAAAATACCTAAGAAGTGGAGGTATGATTGGATTTAGTGATGCTTTTGGTACTTCAATTCGTTACTATCTGAAGAAATTCTCTGGATATGATACGTCGTTTATTGTGGCTGACAAGAAAGCCAGAGTAATCTAAAACCGTATTATTTCTGAATAATAAACAAGGTGGGTCTCTTATTGAGATCCACCTTTATTTTTTTCCATTCCCCTGCTGTGAAGGTTTTAATATATTCTGTTGGTAAGGTAATGTCGCAGGCCACGCATAGTTTGGTGTGTTCTTGCAAGGTGCTTAACAAGCTCTCTAGCATTTGATTATTTCTGTACGGTGTTTCAATAAATAATTGAGACTGATCATTGTCAGCCGACAGGTGTTCTAAACGTTTGATCTCTACCCTACGCTCTCTCTTATCAATGGGTAAATACCCATTAAATGCAAAATTTTGACCATTGAATCCACTAGCCATCATCGCCAATAGAATAGACGAAGGTCCGACGAGCGGGACTACTTTAATATTTTGTAAATGTGCTTCAGAAACTACTGCGGCGCCTGGATCTGCAATGCCCGGACAACCAGCATCCGAAATAACGCCAACATCAAACCCTTCGTGACAAGGGGCTAGCATAGATGGAATGTCTGAGGTATCCGTAAATTTATTGATGAACGACAACTGCAAATCAGGCTGAGACTTTCTGGGAACAACACTTTTAATGAATCGCCTTGCATTCTTTTCGTTTTCAACGATGTAATGATCTATATGTTCCACGGCTTTTTTTACCAACAAAGGCAACACCTCTAATGGAGGGGTGTCGCCTAATGTACAGGGAATTAAATATAGATTTCCTTTTTGGGAATTCATAAAGGAATTTATTGAATAACTAATTTTTTTATAAGGGTTCCTCCTTGTTGTGATGTGACACGTACCAAATACATACCAGAGGTAAATGTACTCACATCGACAGATCTTTGAGAAGTAGAAACATGCTCTTCTGAAAATAAGATACTTCCTTTTACATCCATAATAGAAAGGGCTTCAATGGTATCATTCTCCATTATTAATTGAATTCTATCTGAAGCGGGATTAGGCAAAATGGCCAATTGTACTATATCTCCAATATCTGGATTTGAAAGGGTGCCTCCTTGAATCTTAAAAATATCTCCACCTAGGTCTACCACATACATTTCACCTACATTGTCTACTCCAAAAGATACCCAAGTACCTCCAAAATCACCATGATCTATTACGTTACCACTAGCGTCAGATGTTGCAATAAAAGTACCACAAACATCTGCATAAAAGTATAGTCCTTGGATGTCTCCATATACATTACCACGGTACACATAGCCTCCAGTAACGGAGCAATTACCCGACCCTGATCCTGAGGAGTATTCGGCAATAGGGAACGTGAGAAATGATGGATCGGGGCATCCAGCTGTATTAAATGGTTGTGATCCTTCGTAGCATCTCCAGCCATAATTTAATTCGGCATCAGTGCCAGCAGCACGATTGATCTCTTCTACTTCTCCTTGTCCAACATCTCCAATCCAAAGATCTCCATTGGTAGGGTCAAAAGAAAATCGCCAAGGATTACGTAGTCCGTATGCCCAAATTTCTTCGGCCTGGCTAGTACTTCCCGCATAAGGGTTATCGGCAGGAATACCATAGTTGTTTCCTCCGCTCGGATTGTCTACATCAATGCGCAACAGTTTTCCTAACAGCAGGGTTGTATTTTGAGCTCTATTCCCGGGGTCTCCGCCGCTTCCTCCATCTCCAGACGATATATATAGATACCCATCATTAGGGCCAAAAGCAATAGCTCCTCCATTGTGGTTGGGAAAAGGTTGTACGTAGTCTATTATTTGAAATTCTGTGGTGTCATCAGCTTGATTGGGGTCGGTCGTGCTTACACTAAATCTGGATATTTGAGTATCTCCGCTATTATCTATATAATGAACATAGAAATATCCATTGGTATCATAATCAGGATGGAAAGCGAGTCCCAACAGGCCTCGTTCATCAAAATCGTTTGTTGGATTGACAACAATAGGATCAATATTTAAAAAAGGAGTGGGGTTCACAGAACCATCCGGGTTGATAATTTTAATAAGGCCTTGTTTTTCAACAACAAAAAGGCGCTCATCACCAGCATGTTGAAGGTCAACGGGAACCGAAAGATTCTCAGCAAAGAGCTCGAGGGATACATCTTGTGCAAATAATGGGGTACACAAAATCATAACAATTAAAGTAGGGATGCATTTTTTCATAGGTATATTTTTTTGACGCAGCACTAAAGTAATGAAAACCAGCAAATAATAAAACTAAAGACGTGCTGCAATTTTTTCACATGCCTGATCGAGCATTTGATAGACGTTTTCAAATCCTTGATCACCACCATAATAGGGGTCAGGTACGTCTACATTTTCACCGGGGAATATTTCATCAAGAATAAGCTGTACTTTTTTTCGGTCTTCATCATTTTGAGCCAATCGAAGTACGTCTGCTTTGTTGGAGTTATCCATTACAAAAATGTGATCAAAAAGAGAGAAATGAGCCGCCTTAAATTGCATGCCTCTTTGGTGCGAAATAGCAACACCATGAGTTTTACCCACAGCGATACTACGTGGGTCTGGAGATTCGCCTACATGCCAACCTCCTGTGCCAGCCGAGTCTACTATCACTTGTGTGGGATCAACTTTGGCGGTTAAAATTCCTTCTGCTAGTGGGGAACGACAGATATTTCCCAAGCAGACCATAAGAACTTTCGTTTTCTTGGTTTCCATATCAGAAAAGTATAAAAAAAATATGAAAAAAGGTAGGACTACTTTTTATAGTGTCAGTTTCTTGTTGAGGTCTTCAACATATTTTCTGAACTGCTTATCGGTGCTGGATAAGTTGTCAACAGTTTTACATGCATGCAAAACGGTAGCATGATCTCGTTGACCAATTTGAGAACCAATAGAAGCTAAGGATGCTTTTGTAAACTTTTTAGCAAAGAACATAGCAAGTTGTCTTGCCTGTACAATGTGTCGCTTACGCGTTTTGGATTGTAAGGTCTCCACATCCATTTGGAAATATTCGCTCACTACTTTTTGAATGTAGTCAATCGAAACTTCGCGTTTGGTATGCTTCACATAGTTGTCAACGATCTTCTTGGCCAACTCGATGGTAATCTCACGTTTGTTAAATGAAGAATGAGCAATTAAAGAAATAATAGCACCTTCCAACTCTCTAATATTGGTCTTAATATTGTTTGCAAGAAATTGGATGATGTCATCCGGCATTTCTACCCCATCTCTATATAGCTTATTCTGAATAATAGCAACTCGTGTGTCATAATCGGGATGATTCAGTTCAGCAGAAAGTCCCCATTTAAATCGCGACAGTAGTCGTTGTTCTATATCGATCATGTCAACTGGAGCCTTATCACTTGTAAGAATTACTTGTTTTCCGTTTTGGTGTAAGTGGTTGAATATGTGGAAGAAGACATCTTGCGTTCCAGCTTTTCCGGAAAGCAGTTGAATATCATCCACAATCAAAACATCAATAATTTGATAAAAGTGAATAAAGTCGTTTCTGTTATTCTTCTTAACAGATTCAATATATTGTTGTGTAAACTTTTCAGCAGAGATATACAAAACAGTTTTCTCTGGATACTTATCCTTAATTTCAACACCAATGGCATGCGCCAAATGTGTTTTTCCCAAACCTACACCTCCAAAAACCAGTAATGGGTTAAAAGAAGTACCCCCTGGCTTATTTGCAACTGCCAAACCAGCCGAACGAGCAAGTCTATTGGACTCACCTTCTAAAAAGCTCTCAAAATTGTAACTAGGGTTTAGTTGAGACTCGATCTTTACATTCCTAATACCTGGAATTACGAAGGGATTTTTAAGTTCAGGGCTTTTGTTTTTTACAGGAACATCTATTTCCTGCGATCTCACCTGACTTCTATTAGCACTTGGAATTTTTTCGGTAAAAGGTTGCTTGTTGCCATAGGTGTTCTCCATTTTTATGATGTACACCAGCTTAGCACTTGTGCCAAGCTCTTTGGTTAATGCAACTTTAAGTAATTTTACATAATGCTCTTCAAGCCATTCGTAGAAAAATTTACTTGGTACCTGAATACTAAGAGCATTGTCTGTAAGCTTAACTGCTTTAATAGGCTCGAACCATGTTTTGAATGCTTGAGAAGTTATATTATCTTCAATAAAAGCCAAACAATTGTTCCAAACCGATTCCGCAGTTTTGCTCATAGTGATTATTCGAAGTTTAGTTAGTTATAGATACGGTTAAGAAATGATAAAAAAAGTACTGCCCCCTTACAATTTCTTAACAATGCAAATATGTGAACAAAAAAGTGAAAAAAAAAATAGAAAGGGTATTGAATTTTTAGTTTTTTTTCCTCATACTATTATTATGCTAAATCTACGAAAAAAGTTCCTTTTTTAATGCTAATAAACATGAAAAATTCAACAACTATAATTAGAGTACGGTATGGAGAGACAGATCAAATGGGGGTGGTTTATCATGGAAATTATGCTCAATATTTAGAAGAAGGACGTACCGAATGGCTAAGAAAATTGGGGCTTTCCTACCGATGGATGGAAGAAAATAACGTACAATTACCCGTCATAAATATCAACATAGATTACAAGCATCCAGCGTATTATGACGATGTTTTGAGTATTACAACGAGTCTTAAGAAAATTCCTACAATTAGAATTGAGTTCGATTACGAAATTCACAATGAAGAGAACACTTTAATCGCTTTGGGAAGTACCACTTTGGTGTTCATGAATAAGGTCACAAAAAAGTTGATGAAAGCGCCTGATTACCTGCTGGAAAAATTTTAAAATACAAGGCCGTTATTCTATTTCTTTGATTACAACCTTATATGTATTTTGAAAGAGGTTAAAAATTCGAGCTGCTTCTTTTTTACGTACCGAGATGTTGAACTGACAGTCCATTTCCATTTTCTGTTCATTAATGGAAATGCTTTCCTCCTTTATAATGCGCATCACAACATTCATTTCGGGGTAGGCAAATTTCAGGATAAAGCGTTGGTCAATTGTTTTTTCAATAATATCAGAAACATCCAAAGCCATTTGAGCGGCTGTTTTGTATGCCTGGATTAATCCCCCAACACCTAACTTCGTGCCACCAAAATATCGAACCACGACCACCAAAACGTTGGTTACATCAAATGCCTGAAGTTGCCCATATATAGGAGGTCCTGCACTGTTGCTGGGCTCTCCATCATCATTGGCTCTGTACGCTTCGTATTGTTTGCCCAATTGCCAGGCGTAGCACCAGTGCCTTGCGTTGTAATGCTCTTTTTTTAATGTTTCAATATGGCGCTTTACGTCGTCTTCATTTTCTATGGGGAATGCATACCCAATGAACTTACTTCCTCTGTCTTTGAACAATACACTGGATGAGCGCGTACGAATGGTTTTATAAGTGTCTCGTGCTTCTGACATTAGAATATAGATAAAGCCACAAGAAAGATACTTAAGACGGCCAGAAAGATACCAATCCAGTTTTTTAGGAGTAACTTCTCTTTAAATAATACAATGCCAACGAGGGTGGACAGCATGACTATGGCTACATTGTTAATCGTAAAAATTCCTGAGCTATCGAAGAGATCACTTCGCAATGCGTGCACCAAGAAATAGATTGAAAAATAATTAGGGACTCCTAGCAATATTCCGCCAAGGATGTTTTTGTAATGAAACCTAAACTTTCCAAGAGATGCTTGAATCAATAACACCACAACGCCTATAGACGCAGCGGCACCAAAAATCACGGCAGAGAAAAGTGACACGTCATCTTTAGCCACAAAACTATCTTCCAAAAACTTAATACTCACATCAATAACTCCGCTTCCCAAAAAAACAAGTAACGGAAAGATGAGGGTTCTTCGGTCTAAAGCAATACCATCCTTGGACTTCACCGAAGTTAAATATACGGCCACCAAAGCCAATATAATACCTAACCCTTTAAATAGGTTCAAGTCTTCTTTATAGTATACAAAACCAAACACTATTGGTATTACCACACTCATCTTGGTGGCAACAGATACCACAGAGAGCCCACTGCGCTGCGTTGTGTGCGCCATAAGATTAAAAACCACAATAAAGAGTGCGCCCAATCCTAACGTATAATAGAACCAATCGTAGCTAGAAATTGCTGCAACTTCAATGGGTTCGCTATGAAATGAGATTCCGCAGATGCAAGCAACAACATAGTTCACCACAATGGCGTGTAAAATATTAATTTGGAAGCGTTCAAATAATTTGAAGATTACAAATATTAACGTAGAGGCTAGTATACTAAGGAGTAGGTAGGTCAAGTTTTTTCGTTTTTATATAATTGTAATATGTCGTTTTCTATATGTTCTTCTCGTACTACTTCGGAAGCTAATGTAGGAGCCGCGACTCCTTCTCCAAAGGTTGTTTCTCCAATAAACACAAAGGCTTCATCCCAAAGATTGGAATCAATAAAAGACTGAATTGTTTTGCTTCCGCCCTCTACAATAAGAGATTGAACATGATACCTATATAATATAGCACAAATTTGATTCGGAATATTTTCTGAAAAACGGGCCGTTTCGTATCTGCAATTCTTCGAATTTTCAATTTCTTTTTCGGTAATAATAAGGGTGGGAACAGTGCCATCCAAAACCGAAGCTTTTTTGGATATTTTAAGACTTCGGTCAATGATCACACGTAGCGGATGATCCCCTTGCCAATCCCGAAGGGTTAGGCTTGGGTTGTCAGAAAGTACAGTCTGGGTGCCTACTAAAATAGCTTGTTCTTCACTTCGCATTTGGTGTACCCTTTGCTTTGAATGAGAATTGCTAATCCATACGGGAGCTCTTTCTGAAATATTAAGAGAGCCCTGATCCATGTTTGGGGCTATAAAACCATCTTTTGTTTGCGCCCATTTAAACACAATATAGGGTCGCTTTTGCTGGTGATAGGTAAAGAATCTTCTGTTGAGGTAATCACATTCCTCTTTTAATATGGCTGTAGTTACATTACATCCCGCTTCCTGTAGCTTCTCAATACCTTTACCAGCAACTTTTGGATTAGGATCAACACTCCCAATTACAACATTTTTTATTCCTTTTTCAATAATTAAATTGGAACAGGGCGGTGTTTTTCCATGGTGACTACACGGTTCTAAATTTACATATAGCGTTGCTTTGTTAAGCAATGTATGATCTTTAACACTCATGATGGCATTTACCTCGGCATGTGCTTCTCCCGCTTGGCGATGCCATCCTTCACCAATGACGGTATTATTATATACAATCACGCTTCCTACCAAGGGGTTGGGATAGGTGGTTCCAAGGCCATTTTCGGCCAGTTGGATACAACGCTTCATGTAATTTTCATGTATATTCACACCGTAAAAATACAAGGATTCCTTAGAACAAATGGTATGACACCACATCTTCGAGTGCAGAATTATGAAACGCCGTGAAAATATGACCCTTACCGAGCTAAAGACTACATTTATTGAAGCATTGTTATCGCAATATCCCAAAGAGGAGGCCACGTCTTTTTTTAATTTACTTTCAGAAAAACACCTACAACTTTCTAGGGTGGACATAACAATTAAAGGAGGAATGGAAGTTTCCGAAGAAACCATTACGGTTTTTTCAGCATCCCTAGAGCGGTTAAAAAAAAATGAACCTGTACAATACATAATTGGAGATACAGAGTTTTATGGATTGTCATTTTTGGTTACTAAAGATGTGCTTATTCCACGTCCAGAAACCGAAGAACTCGTGTCTTGGGTTCTTGATGACCATAAAATGATCCGTAAGGAAATGAAGATTCTGGATATTGGCACCGGAAGTGGCTGTATCGCTATTTCGATTGCTAAAAATCTGAAATCAAATGTGACCGCTTTGGACGTTTCCACAAAAGCGTTGGCTTTAGCTCATGAAAATGCTGAAAGGAACTCGGTGGTCGTTAATTTCCAACAGTTAGATATATTAGAGGCGAGTGTTCTTTCAGAAAAATATCATACTATCGTGTCCAATCCCCCCTATGTGCGGGAAATTGAAATGAACGAAATGTCGTCTAATGTTTTGGAATATGAACCCACATCTGCTCTCTATGTGACTAATGAAGATCCCTTGGTTTTTTATCGAAAAATTGCCCAGCTGGCGAGGCAACATTTAGTGTCCAATGGCACCTTATACTTCGAAATAAATGAATACCTTAGTAGAGAATTGTGCATTTTGCTAAAAGAAATAGGTTTTTCAAATATAGTTCTCAGAAAAGATATTTTTGGAAAGGATCGCATGATCAAATGCTCTAAGGATGAATAAGCTCGAAAAAATATGTGTGTTTTGTGGAAGTAGTGATGGCAATGATGAAAGCATTACGCTCACCGCACAAACCTTGGGAGAAACACTTGCTGCCCGAGGAATTACTTTGGTTTATGGAGCTGCCAAGATTGGCATTATGGGTGTGATAGCTCAGTCGGTATTGGATGCAAAAGGAAAGGTGATAGGCATAATTCCAGAATTTCTAAAGAAAAAGGAAGTAGTTCATTTGGGGCTCACACAATTAGTCACCACGTCAAATATGCACGAGCGTAAACTGAAAATGCACGATGTAAGCGATGGATTTATTGCGTTACCAGGAGGTATTGGGACACTTGAAGAATTATTTGAAATTTTCACCTGGCTGCAATTGGGATTGCACCAAAAACCTATAGGGCTGCTCAATACAAATCATTTTTATGATGACCTGTTGAAGCTTTTGGAGACGATGGTAGTAAAAGGCTTTTTGTCTATGAGTAACTACGAACTTCTTATCGTAGATACCACGGTGGATGGTTTGCTATCCAAAATGGAGCAATTTAAAACTCCTAATCTCCCACACTGGCTTAACAAAGACCGTGCATGAATTAAGTTATCAACGATTCCCTTTGTTTTTTAACAAGATTATCTATTGTTTGTTCTAAATGGTTACATTGAAGTACATTAACCATTAATTTATTCATATGAGTGCATCAAAAAAATATTTTGCGGAAGGCCTGGGAACTTTCGCTTTAGTGCTATTTGGCTGTGGAGCAGCTGTTATTTCTGGAGTATCAGGCGCCGGTCCTAGCGGTGTTGGTTTGTTAGGGATCTCACTGGCCTTTGGTTTGGCTGTTGTTGCAATGGCATATACTATTGGACCTATTTCCGGTTGTCATATCAATCCGGCAATCTCTATTGCCATGTTGGCTGCAGGTAAGTTATCTGCCAAAGACACGGTAGGTTATGTTATTTCTCAATGCATTGGTGCTGTTATTGGCGCGGGAGTGTTGTATGTTTTGGCCACGGGAACATCAGGATTTGTTATGCCAGAATGGGGCCTTGGCAGTAATGGCTGGGGTGCTGGCTATCTAGGCGAATATGATATGAAATCTGCGCTAATTGCAGAGTTTGTTTTTACCTTTTTATTCTTAATGGTCATTTTTGGAACCACTGCCAAAAACGCTTCGCCCGCCATGGCAGGATTGGCCATTGGTATTGCGTTGGTGTTAATTCATTTGGTAGCTATACCTATCACGGGTACCTCTGTAAATCCGGCGCGTAGTTTAGGCCCTGCCGTATTTGCTGGCGGAATGGCTTTAAGTCAGTTATGGCTGTTTATTGTAGCTCCTATCGCGGGCGGTCTTTTCGCGGCTTTGGTCAGAAAGATATTTGTAGACGACTAACTAATGCCTAAATAATTGAAAAATAAGCTCCTGAAAATAGGAGCTTATTTTTTTGTGTGTATTTCATCGAAAACATTGAGTAATTCACAATGATTTGACATTATTGTTATAATTTAAGTAGATTATTAACACTAATCACTTAACAAAATGAAAAAACTATTATTATCTTCTATTTTGTTGTTGTTCATGACAATGACGACCAATGCCCAACAAAATGTAGAAGAAAAAGCGAATTACTACGGAACAGTATCCTCTGTAGAGTATGTTTCCTCTTTGGCCTCCCGGCCAAATGATCTCGTCCCTTCCGATAACTCTCCCCGGGAAGCAAGAGATAAAAGGTCGTTAGCAAATATCCTCGGAATAGGGCAAGACCCTCAAACCGAAGATGACTATTTCGTGAGAAATAGAAACGAAATGGAGCAGAGCGTACGCATGGCGCCTGCAAGCCCTGTTTTTGATGCCTACGCGTCAGGCTCTCAACCTACCGATCCTTCATTGGCGGTTGGTCCCAATCATGTGATGGTAGTCTTTAACACAGGATTTGCTATTTATGACAAATCTGGAAATCAACTCTTAGGACAAACGGCACCTAATCCAGCCATCTTTCCTTCGGGAGGATGCTGTGATCTTACTGCTTCTTACGATAATGCAGCAGATAGATGGGTGCTCACCTTCTTGGGAAGTGGAGCACAGGTGGCTGTTTCTGATGGCCCTAATCCGTTAACCGCTGGCTGGTTTATTTACAATATAGCCGCTATTAACGATTATCAAAAACTATCTATTTGGAGTGATGGCTATTACATCACAGATAATACAAGTTCAACCAATAAAGTGTGGGCTTTGGAAAGAGATGCTATGTTGGCAGGAAACCCTTCCGCCCAAATACTAGGGTTTAATTTGCCTGGGATTCAAACCAGTGGTTTTTACAGCCCACAGGCATTTAATGTTACGAACAACAATTTGCCAGCTGCAGGTGGTGCTCCCATTGTATACTTACAAGATAATGCATGGTCTGGAGTTTCTACGGATCATATAAAATTATGGACCATAGATGTGGATTGGGTGACTCCTGGGAATTCAACTATTTCTGCCGCCCAGGAAATTACAACAACACCCTTTATTAGCGTTTTTGATAACGGAAGTTTTTCAAACCTAGCGCAGCCAGGTGGCGGTTCTTCTATTGACGCCTTGCAAGCAACAATTATGAATCAAGCGCAGTTTAGAAAATTTGGAACGCACAATTCAGCAGTCTTTAATTTTGTAGTAGATACGGATGCTAGTGGAGGTGAACTTGCCGGAGTGCGTTGGTTCGAATTTAGACAAAGCGGCGATAATCAGCCCTGGTCCTTATATCAAGAAGGGACGTATACTGCTCCCGATGGAAGGCATGCTTGGAATGCCAGTTTAGCTATGGATAGTCAAGGGAATATAGGCATGGGGTATACCTCAATGTCTGGCCCATCAACACCATCTACGGTGAGGGTAAGTTCCTATTTTACCGGAAGGTTAAGTACAGACCCGCTTGGAACCATGTCGGTTATGGAAGGTCTTATTGCTAACGGAAATGCAAATATTTCAGGAACGAGATATGGCGATTATAGTAAAATCGATGTAGACCCGTCTAACGACTCAACTTTCTGGTTTATCAATGAATATGTGAATAGCGGAAGAAAAGGTGTGGTTGGTGCATTTCAAATTCAGGCGGGCCCGCCAGATACCGAAGCACCTACAGATCCAACAAACTTAGTGGCATCTAATATCACGGCTAGTGGAGCTACACTCAACTGGACGGCGTCTACAGATAATGTGGGAGTGACTCAGTATAACATATCTATTGATGGCTCTGTTGTAGGCACATCGACTACTACAAGTTTTGATGTAACGGGACTTTCTCCTACTACCTTGTATGCGGCTTCGGTGACGGCTCAAGATGCGGCAGGAAATGTTTCTGGAAGTGCGAATACTTCGTTTACAACGCTTGAAGGCGGTGGGGTTACCTATTGTGATTCTGCGAGTACGAATGTAAGTGATGAATTTATTGGTAGAGTGCAACTTAATACTATTGATAATGCTTCAGGAGCGCAGTTCTATTCAGATTTTACAGCTATATCTACTGATCTATCCGAAGGACAAGCCTATACCATTACGGTGACTCCAACATGGACAGGTACCATTTACCCCGAGGGTTATGCTGTCTGGATCGATTATAACAATAACGGAGATTTTACAGATTCAGGCGAATTGGTGTGGTCTAAAGCACCCTCCACAGATACGCCTAACAGCGGTAATTTTACCGTACCTAGCGGAACTTCCGAAGCTTCTGTGAGAATGAGGGTTTCCATGAAATACAATGGAATACCAACCTCTTGCGAAACGTTTACTTGGGGAGAAGTAGAAGATTATACAGTGAATCTTGAAGTCGGTGGGGGCGGAGACACCCAGGCTCCTTCTACACCAACAAATCTTACAGCTTCTAATGTTACGGATACTACGGCGGACCTTTCTTGGAATGCCTCTACAGATAATGTAGGCGTTACAGGCTATGAGATATTTTTAGATGGATCAAGCATTGGAACTGTGGTAGGTACTGCCGCCAATGTAACAGGATTATCATCCAACACATCCTATGCGTTTAACGTAAGCGCCTTTGATGCTGCTGGGAATAATTCTGGGTTGAGCAATACTGAAAATATAACAACCACAGGCGGTGGTGGAGGCCCAGGAGTTATTGCGGGTTACTTCTTTGAAACTGGCTTAGAAGGTTGGATTGATGGCGGTAGTGATTGTGTTCGTTTTAACAATGCTAGCCGTGCTTTTGAAGGAAGCTACTCTATCAGAATTAGAGATAATTCGAACTCGTCAAATGCCCAATCACCTATTTTAGACCTTAGTGGTAACACGCAAATTACGATTGAGTTTCATACGTATTCTAGAGGCATGGAATTAGGAGAAGATTTCTTTGTAGAGTTCTTTAACGGAACCTCTTACGAGGTAATTGGAAACTATGCTAGAGGCACAGATTTTAACAATAACGCCTTCTTTACCGATACCATTACGCTGGACGCAGGCACCTATAATTTCAATGCGAATAATAGATTCCGTTTCCGTAATGACGCGAGCACTAATAATGACCATATTTACTTTGATCAGGTGATTATAAGTGGTGATAACGTTAGAGAAATAGACCCGAGTGTTTCTGAAGGGTCTAATCAAGTTACCCAAGTACAGACCTTCGGTCTTAGTGCAAGAGATGTTTCTTTGTATCCAAACCCTGCAACTTCGATATTAAATATTGAAATTAGAGAAGGTAGTTTTGATGAGATCATGATCTTTGCGACAAGTGGAAAATTAATTCAAACCATAAACCCTAGGGAGAATAGTTTAGAAGTTGATGTTTCTGGATTGTCGGCAGGAATGTATTTTGTGCGTTTTGTTTCTGAAGGATTGGCCTTCACAAAACGATTTATTAAAGAATAACATATATGTTTAAATAATGAAAAGCCTCTGGAAACGGAGGCTTTTTTTTGTCATGTGTATTTCATCGAAAAAATTGAATGATTCTTATAAAATCGACTTATTAGTTATAGTTTTACCAAATTATTAACATATATAACCTAACGAAATGAAAAAAAATCAACTTTTATTAAGTTTTTTACTATTAATATTTTCAGTGGCACTGAGTGCGCAAGAAAATGTAGAAGCAAAAACTGACTACTACGGAACGATTTCTTCTGTGGAATATGTTACCTCAATCGTTTCAAGACCGAATGATGTGATTCCTTCTAATAACGCTATTAAGGAAGCAAAGGACAAAAGGTCAATGGCCAGTGAGATTGTTACGGGTAAGGACCCCCAAACACAAGACGATTATTTCGTGAGAAACAGGCATGAAATGGAACAAAGTATGCGAATGGCGCCTGCGAGCCTTGTTTTTGATGCCTATGCTTCGGGTTCTCAACCTACAGATCCTTCATTGGCCGTAGGTCCTAACCATGTAATGGTGGTCTTTAATACAGGATTTGCTATTTATGACAAGGCTGGTAATCAATTATTAGGGCAAACATCTCCCAATCCAGCAATCTTCCCTTCAGGAGGATGTTGTGATTTAACGGCATCATATGATAACGCTGCAGATAGATGGGTGCTTACTTTCTTGGGTAGCGGAGCACAGGTGGCTGTTTCTGATGGCCCCAACCCATTAACGGCGGGTTGGTTTGTGTACAATATTGCCGCTATTAGCGATTATCAAAAATTATCCGTTTGGAGCGATGGCTATTACATTACCGAAAACACAGGTTCGGCAAATAAAGTATGGGCGTTGGAGAGAGACGCTATGTTAACAGGAAGCCCTTCGGCCCAAATTATAAGCTTTACGCTTCCAGGAATAGTTACGAGTGGTTTTCATAGTCCGCAGGCTTTAAATATTACCGATGACAATATACCTGCTGCAGGTGGCGCTACAATTGTCTATATGCAAGATGATGCTTGGAACGGCGTGTCTAATGATCATATTAAATTATGGACCATTGATGTAAATTGGAATAATCCAGGAAGCTCGACGGTTTCTGCAGCACAGGAAATTCCAACAACACCTTTTATTGGTGTTTTTGACAATGGAAGTTTTTCAAACTTAAGACAACCCGGTGGAGGGAGACCCATTAGAGTGGATGCACTTCAGGCGACTATTATGAATCAGGCACAGTTTAGAAAATTTGGAACGCACAACTCAGCGGTCTTTAATTTTGTAGTGGATACAGACGCCAGTTCAAATAAACTTGCAGGTGTGCGTTGGTACGAGTTTAGACAAAGTGGAGACAATCAACCTTGGTCTTTGTATCAAGAAGGCACCTATACAGCTCCTGATAATCGGCATGCATGGAATGCGAGTCTCGCTATGGATGGTCAAGGAAATATAGGTATGGGCTACACGTCCATGTCTAGCAGTAGCAGTTCGTCAACGGTACAAATAAGTTCCTATTTTACAGGTAGAGGAAGCGGAGACCCTTTAGGAACTATGACAGCTATGGAGGAGTTAATTGCTAATGGAAATGCAAAAATTCCTGGGACGCGTTATGGAGATTATAGTAAGATTGATTTGGATCCATCGAACGATTCCAACTTTTGGTTTATCAATGAATATATGAATAATGGAAGAAAAGGTGTTGTAGGGGTATTCCAAATTCAGGCAGGCCCACCGGACACTGAAGCACCAACCAATCCTTCCAATCTAGCAGCAAGTAACATCACTGCTAGTGGAGCCACACTCAACTGGACAGCTTCAACGGACAATGTAGGAGTAGATCATTATAATGTTTCAATAGATGGCAATATAGTAGGCACGTCAACAACAACATCTTTCAATGTAACAGGTCTTTCTCCTTTAACATTATACGCGGCTTCGGTAACAGCCGAAGATGCCGCGGGGAATGTTTCTGGAAGTGCCAATACATCGTTTACAACCATAGATGGTGGTGGTAACAATGGAGAAATTGCCGCTTACTTTTTTGAGACGGGACTTGACGGATGGACCGATGGAGGAAATGATTGTGCACGAGTACAATCTGCCAATTCGTTTGAAGGTTTATTCTCCGTAAGATTGCGAGATGACTCATCAACGTCGAATGCTGTTTCTCCAACCTTAGACCTAACTGGAAACACACAGGTGAGTGTCGAGTTTCATACCTATGCAAATAGTATGGAAAACGGCGAAGACTTCTTTATAGAATTTTTTAACGGATCGTCGTATCAGGTGATTGGACAGTATATAAGTGGAAGTGATTTCAGTAATGGTACTTTCTTTACGGATACCATCGTGCTTGATTCAGGCACCTATAATTTCAATGCCAATAATAGAATTCGCATTCGTTGTGATGCTAGTGGAAATAATGATCAGGTATATTTCGATCAAATAATTATCACTGGAGATAATGCACCAGCTCAATTGGTGAATAATGATACCAATGTGAGTCGTTTGCAATCTTTTAACAAAGTTTCTGAAGACAATATTAAATTGTACCCCAATCCAACAAGATCTGTGTTAAACATAGAGGTTTTGAACGGTAGTTTTGACTCAATCATGGTATTCTCTTCAACCGGAAAATTAGTTCAAACGATAAACCCTGAAGCAGATGCATTAACTATTGATGTTTCTCAATTTGCGTCGGGAATGTACTTTGTACGTTTTGTTTCCGAAGGATTGGCCTTCACAAAACGCTTTATCAAACAATAGACACTATTTTAAATTTTGTAAAAACGGCCGCTTCTTAGCGGCCGTTTTTTATTGTATCAATAAATGACAATAATGTAATAATTTAACATTTATGCTAATGATATCCTAGATTAAATCTATAATATGTTAATAAAATACGATAAAAACCTAATTTTTATTGTTTTTTTCATACATTAGCGTACTCCCCAGAATGTATTCATAATTTATTTAAAAGATGAGGTTGATGTATTTCCTTTTGGCAGGACCAATGGTTCTGGCACAACAGGGAGTGGGGATTGGTACCGATGCTCCTCAACAGGCTTTGCACATAGGTTCTTCTACAGGCACAGTACGAGTTGAAAGTTTAAATAGCGTTAATAATAGTTACAATGGAGGCGATGCCAATGGCAATATGTTGGTAGACGATTTCTACCCTTTGTATGTAGATGGTAAAGGTGATTTTAGGTTGGACCTTGAAATTGAAGATCCGGGTACGGGCTTGGATGAATTAGATGATGCAAGCCTTCCAAACTCCGAAGTAACTATCACCGATGCAGATGCAGATGGTATTGTAACCACCACCATAACCACTTTTTCAGTAACCACCACCAGAGCCTCAATTTTAGAAGTTAAATATAATTTGAGTTTTGACGTCTATGAGGACAATGTGGGAACTTTGATCACAGATGACTTAGCGAGAAGAATACGATCTTATTTAACAATAAATGGTCAAACCAGAGAGTATGGCCCTGCGACCAAATGTTACTCCAGTGGCGTTGCAAGTAGTGTCGCTCAACGTATGTATAACAGTTCTACAGCATATATTACTATCCCTGCGGCTGGGACTTGGACAATATCACTTTTAGGAGCCGTTTCTTCGGATATTAGGTCTGGAGGAGGTCCAGGAGGCCCCTCTCTTGATACGCATGTTGAATTTGCAACTGGAGATGATAAGATATTAATGAGGTTGCATTAATGGAAATATTTAAAATGAAGAAAATAACGTTATTCCTTTTTTTATGCATAGGAGTTCTTGGCTTTGGGCAAGTAGGAATTGGTACCGTGAATCCACAACAGGAATTACATGTGGCGGGGTCAAACAGCACCCTAAGAGTTGAAAGCTTGAATAGTATCAACAATAGTTTAAACGATGGTGTTAATCTTTCCCCTGTATTTGTAGATAGTGATGGCAACCTAACCTTGGGAGATCAAGCCAATGTTGGTGGTAATAAACCCATTAATTTTTTAATAGACGTAGGTGATTTCATTGCAGATGATCCTTATAGTCCTATTATTCTAGGAACTGGATCAGTGGTAAATAGCCCTCTGGGAAGTGCTATGGCTGTTGATACAATTGCTACCGTAGCATTGGTTGTTCCTCAGGACGCTATTGTAGAAGTAAAATATGGAGTTACCCTAATAATCACTGGCAATGATCTTACCCTAGGATGCCCTTGTTTTTACCATACGTATGACGAAGCCATAACGATGAACACCTACTTCAAAGTTGACCTCAATGGAAACGGAGTCATTGACGGGACCGAAGTGACAAATATTTACGGTCAAAAAGGGCAGTATTATGAAACCAATTTTGGGGGATCTATTGGATATCCATATATGAATGGACAAGGTTATTTGGAACTCCCAGCGGGTACATACACATTGTTTTTTTATGGAGAAGTGAGAGATAATACAGGTAGTTATTCGAGCGTAGGTTTTGGCGGAGCACAAGATTATTTAAAAATAAGAGTATATAATTAAAGATGATATGAGGAAAATTTTTGTTTGTATCGTAACTGTTTTGATGTCTTTATCAATATACGCTCAAGTGGGTATTAACACTACAAACCCACAAGAAGAACTTCATCTAGCTGGAGCCAATGAAAATATACGTCTAGAGGGACTTTCAGACACTAATAATACAAATAATTTAGGAGATAATAATAGTTCTCGCGTCTTTGCGGACGCCAATGGCGATCTGGTTTTAGGGAGTGCAAGCAACACCATCAATATGTTGGTTGATTCTGAAAACTACCTTGATGATGTTGAAGATCCTACAAGCCTTATAAACCAAACAGGAAATGCCTTTGGGTATGATCCTGCGGGTGTTCCAACAAACATTTCAGGTGCTATTTTTACCCTCACATCTCCAGCCATTATAGAGGTTAACTATTCCGTTTCTTGGTCTGTTTATAAAACCAATAGTGCGAGTGGTAGAATTGATGATGAGCATGCTCGTATCGTACAAACCGGTATATATTTTAGGGAATTTTCGGTTGGTGATAATGCAGCAGACCCTACTTCATGGGCAGCCTATACCGATCCCGCAAATGTATGGTGCATCGATGTAAATGCATCGGGAACGGTCTGCCAAGAAACCGGAACCATGATTGCACTTAATGGACAGTTTTATAACAATGCTGATTCAAAGAATGGGGCTTATCAAAACTTTCAAAATACGGCATCAGATTATATTCAACTTCCAGCAGGCACATATTGCGCCTTTTTTGCTGGGCAATTGGCAGTAGGCGATACTTCAGGGACGGGTGCGGTTAAAATGTTTTTAGGATCAGGAACCGACGACCTTCAGATCATTGCATATTATTTTCAGTAGTCTTTTCTTTTTTTACTTTCTAATTCGACTCAATCTCTGTTTTGTGCCAATTCTATTTTTATATTTGTTATATGAATATGGAAGCCCACATCAATCAATTACGCGACGAGCTTCGCGAACATAATTATAACTATTACGTACTTGATGATCCCAGAATCTCAGACTATGAATTTGATATAAAACTGAAGGAGCTTCAGGCGCTTGAAGAAAAGCACCCTGAGTACTACGATCCTAACTCTCCTACGTTGCGTGTAGGCGGTGAGGTCACCAAGAACTTTAAGACCATTACCCACGATTATAGAATGTACTCGTTGGATAATTCATATTCCAAAGAAGATTTAGAAGACTGGGAGAAAAGGATCAAAAAGATGGTTGACGGAGTGGTCTCTTATACCTGTGAGTTGAAATACGATGGAGCATCCATGAACCTAACCTATGAAAATGGAAAATTGATACGCGCTGTGACCCGAGGCGATGGATTTCAAGGCGACGATGTTACTACCAATGTAAAGACCATCAAGTCTGTACCCCTGCAATTGAAAGGAGATTATTTACCAAGATTTGATATTAGAGGCGAAATTGTTTTGCCGCTCAAAGGTTTTCAAAAAATGAACGAGGATCGTCTCGCGGCTGGAGAAGAACCCTATCGTAATCCACGAAATACGGCTTCGGGAAGTCTAAAACTACAAGACAGCGCCGAAGTAGCAAAGCGACCTTTAGAATGTTTGTTATATAGTATTAAAGCCAATAGGCTGCCTTTCGCCACGCAGTTTGAGAGCCTTGAAAAGGCCAGGCAATGGGGATTTAAGGTGCCCGATATCTCCCAATGGGCTGGGAGTATTGATGAGGTGCTCGCCTTTGTTAATTACTGGGATGTACACCGCCACGACCTTCCGTATGAAACGGATGGAGTGGTTGTTAAGGTAAATGATCTTCAGCAGCAGGAAGAGCTGGGGTATACTGCAAAGGCACCACGTTGGGCTATGGCGTACAAATTTAAAGCGGAGCAGGTCACTACTGTGTTGAATACAATTACATACCAAGTGGGACGTACCGGAGCGATAACTCCTGTGGCCAACTTGGAGCCTGTGGCACTTGCTGGAACCATCGTAAAACGTGCTTCTTTGCATAATGCCGATCAAATAGCCAAATTGGATGTTAGGGAAGGCGACTCTGTATATGTAGAAAAAGGAGGGGAGATCATCCCTAAAATAATGGGCGTGGATATGTCGCTCAGAGACGAGTCATCAGTGCCTACATCGTATATTACACAATGCCCAGAATGCGAAACACCTTTGGTGCGTAAAGAGGGAGAGGCACAACATTATTGTCCGAATACGGAGGGGTGTCCACCTCAGATTATAGGGAGGATCCAACATTATATTTCACGAAAAGCAATGGATATTGAAGGCCTAGGCGGTGAGACGGTCGCCCTTTTAGTGACCAGCGGTCTTATCGCTAATTATGCAGATCTATACGAACTTACTATGGAAGAAGTGATTCCGTTAGAACGTATGGCTGAGAAAAGTGCTGAGAACTTGGTCACAGGAATCGAAGCGTCCAAAGCCATTCCGTTTGAACGCGTTTTATTTGGCTTAGGTATTCGGTATGTGGGCGAAACAGTTGCAAAGAAGCTGGCCAAGCACTACAAAAATATAGACGCTTTAATGAACGCTTCAGAAGAAGATTTGATCGCCGTTGAAGAAATTGGTGATCGAATTGCTGAAAGTGTGGTGGGATTCTTTTCCGAAGTAGAAAATAGAGATCTTATCACAAGACTAAAATCTTTTGGTGTTCAATTAGAAATTTCTGCTGAAAAACTAGCCAATCAATCAGATATATTGCAAGGGAAAACCTTTGTGGTTTCTGGAGTTTTTATGCAAGTATCTAGAGATGAGTTAAAACAACTTATTGAAGACAATGGAGGGAAGGTTTCGGGGTCTATTTCTGGCAAAACCAGTTTTGTGGTTGCGGGTGATAAAATGGGACCTAGTAAGAAGACAAAAGCCGAAAGTTTAGGGGTGTCTATTATTTCTGAAGACGAATTTTTGCTAATGATTTCTTAATCCATTTACCTGATGTTTTTTAAAATCATACTTTTGCAACGCAATCCTAAGAATCCCCAATGTTTGAACGGTTAAAGCGGAGATCGCTCCAAAAACAAACAGAGAAAAGCCTTAAGAACAGGGACATGACGCATGTCAATGATCCGTTAAGGAGATTGGGTATTATTGTGGATGAACATCATTTTCAGGATTTTGAAGCACTATATGATTTTTCTGATACGCTGGGAATACTTCGCAAGGATGTAAAAGTATTTTCGTTTCTAGAGGTGCGCAAGAAGACACCTTCGTTACGGCAAAATCAAATTAATAACAGTCATTTCTCCTGGAAAGGAGATATTCAAAATCAGAATGCTAAGGAGTTTTTAGATATTCCTTTTGATGTATTGGTGTGTTTTAATTCGGAAAAAAATGAATTTCTGGATTTAATGGCGGCCAGAAGCAAGGCTAAGTTTAAAGTGAGTTCGGTAGGAGCAGATACAAGACTGTTTGATTTACTTATTGACATCGATCCAAAACGCACCGAAGACTTTAAGAACGAGTTGAAGAAATATTTAGAGATCTTAAAAAAGATATAATGAAACCTGAAAAGGTTGCTTCTGAAATATAAAGCAAATACAAATGAAAGAACTTATTGGAACCGGAGTTGCATTGATTACGCCCTTTAACGAAGATTTTTCTGTGGATACAGAAGGGCTTGCCAATGTTGTGGAGTATTGCATTAAGCAAGGTATCGATTATTTAGTGGTGTTGGGCACTACCGCCGAAAGTGCCACCCTCAATTCAGCCGAAAAACAAGGTGTGATAGACACCATAGTTAAGACAAACAATGGAAGATTGCCGTTAGTTCTGGGTATTGGTGGAAATAACACACAGGCAGTGGCAGATGAGATAACATCTCGAGATCTTTCAGATTTTTGTGCGATTTTATCAGTATCACCCTTTTATAACAAACCAACGCAAGAGGGCATTTATCAACATTTTGCGGTGCTTTCGGGCGTATCGCCTTTGCCTATTATTGTATATAATGTGCCTGGGAGAACAGGATCTAATGTTGCCCCCGGAACCGTTGCACGTTTAGCACAAGATTTTGACAACATAGTAGCCGTTAAAGAGGCTGCTGGTGACATTGTACAAGCCATGGAGCTTATTTCGAAATGTCCAGACGACTTCTTAGTGATTTCGGGAGATGATATGATTGCCCTTCCTATGGTCTTGGCTGGAGGTGCTGGCGTTATTTCGGTAATTGGACAAGGCTTTCCAAAAGAGTTTTCTGAGATGATTCGTTTGGGATTGGATCGAAAAGTAGATGCTGCCTTTCAAATTCAGTATAAAATAGCACCTGCCATTGATTATATTTTTGCGGAAGGAAATCCGGCGGGTATAAAAGCTGTATTTGATGCCAAGAATATTTGCGGTGATACACTAAGGCTTCCATTGGTGGGTATTAGCCCCCAATTAAGGGCTAAAATTGATGCTTTTGTAGACGCTTTTTAATGGAGTGTCTAAATAATTGCGTTAAACTTTTCAAAATAACAAGCAGTACTAGCTGTGATTACAATAATTTAGTAGGATAATAAGTTTTTGTAATCACGTATAATTCACTACTTTTGCACGATGTTTTTTAAATATATGAGAACAAGTCTGTTAATACTTTTAGTTGCTATTTTAAGCACTTCCTGTAGTGAGTACCAAAAGGTGCTCAAAGGGGAGGATGTGTTGGAGAAATATGAAATGGCCGAAAAGCTTTACGAAGCCGAAAAATATAAGAAAGCACTTAAACTCATGGAACAGGTAGTTCCTGTGTACCGAGGGAAGCCTCAGGCAGAGAAACTCATGTATATGTATGCCAATACCTTCTATCAATTAGAAGACTTTTATTTGGCGGGATACCAGTTTGAACGTTTTGAAACCTCTTACCCTAACAGTGACAGCGTTGAAGTAGCTGCGTATCGTTCGGCACGAAGTTATTACGAACTCTCTCCTAGGTACTCACTAGATCAAGTAGATACGTACAAAGGATTGGAAAAACTGCAAGAATACATAGATAATTACCCCGACTCTGAATTGCGAACGGAAGCCAATGGATTGGTCGCCGAATTGCGAGGAAAGTTGGAGAAAAAGTCGTTTGAAGTTGCCAAACAGTTTTTTAGAATATCAGATTACAAAGCGGCCATCGAGTCCTTTGATAACTTCATCACAGATAACCCAGGTTCTTCGTACAGAAAAGAAGCGTTCTATGGAAGATATGAAGCTGCGTATGAATTGGCAATTAATAGTTTGCCTCATTTGGTGAAGGAACGCTTGGAGAAAGCAAAAGAATATTATAACAATTTTACAAAATATTACGGCGAATCTGATTTGAAATCTGATGCTGACGAGATCTTAACAGACATTGACAAGCGATTGGCCAAAATAGAAGAACCCACAAGTTAAATTAGGATTATGACGGATATTAAAAATTCTGAAGCACCTATCAATACAAAGACTATTGATAAAAACTTGATTGACGCCCCAACAAATAATATTTACGAGGCTATTTCAATCATCTCCAAGAGAGCGATTCAAATAAATTCAGATATCAAGAAAGAACTTCTTGAGAAACTGGATGAGTTTGCTACCTATAATGATAGTCTTGAAGAAATTTTTGAGAACAAAGAGCAAATTGAAGTTTCGAAATTTTATGAAAAATTGCCGAAACCTCATGCGATTGCTATCCAAGAGTGGTTAGAAGATAAAATTTACCACCGAAATACCCAAGACGAAGAAATCGAAGAATAAACCATGGCTGTGTTAAGCGGTAAAAATATAATACTTGGCATTACTGCCGGTATTGCCGCTTATAAAACGGCATTCCTGGTGCGCTTGCTTGTTAAAGCTGGCGCCAATGTAAGGGTTGTAATGACTCCTTCTGCTAAGGAGTTTATAACCCCATTAACACTTTCCACACTTTCTAAGAACGAAGTTCTTTCTGCCTTTGTCAATGACGAAGATGAGAACGCACAATGGAACAATCATGTCGAGTTAGGCCTATGGGCAGACCTCTTTATAATTGCACCTGCCACGGCCAATACCCTGTCTAAAATGGCAAACGGTACCTGTGACAATCTGTTACTTGCCGTATATCTCTCGGCCAAATGCCCCGTGTATTATGCACCTGCTATGGACTTAGATATGTATAAGCATCCAACCACTAAAAACTCTTTTGACGCGCTTGAAACATTTGGGAATATCCAAATACCTGCAGCTCATGGAGAACTGGCAAGTGGCCTAACAGGAGAGGGACGAATGGCAGAACCCGAAGAAATTGTAGCCTTTCTGGAAAAGGACATTTTAAAAAAATTACCATTACGAGGAAAACAAGTGCTTATCACAGCAGGACCTACCTATGAAGCTATTGATCCAGTTAGGTTTATAGGAAATCACTCCAGTGGTAAAATGGGATATGCTATTGCTTCAGAAGCGTCAGCCTTGGGTGCTAATGTTGTGCTGGTCTCAGGACCCGTGGCATTACATCTTTCAAACGGCCGTATTCAAATTATTCGGGTCACTTCGGCTCAAGAAATGTATAGTGCTGTTCATGAGCATTTTTCTACCTGTGATATTGCCATTTTGAGTGCTGCTGTTGCAGACTATCGCCCCGCAGAGGTTGCTTCTCAAAAGATTAAGAAAAAGGAAGGGACATTGACCATTCAATTGGAAAAAACACAAGATATCCTAAAATCTTTAGGGGAGATTAAGGAAAGACAATTTTTGGTTGGTTTTGCCTTAGAAACGGAAAACGAGCTCGAAAACGCAAAAACCAAACTTGAAAAAAAGAATTTAGATTTAATTGTATTAAATTCGCTTAATGATAAGGGTGCTGGATTTAAGACCGATACCAATAAAATTACTTTAATAGACAGAGACAATAAAGTAATACCTTTTCCAGTTAAACCCAAGAAAGAAGTAGCAAACGATATTTTACAACATATTATAGAACAACTCCATGCGTAGATTTTTACTTATAGTTTCGTTTTTGTTTGCAACTGTGGCCGGAAGTGCTCAGGAGCTTAATGCAACAGTTTCTATTGATGCTGAACAAACGGGACAGCCTAATTTACAGGTTTTTAGAACCCTTCAGCAACAGATTACGGAATTTATCAATAATACGAAATGGACTACTAAGGAGTATAAGAACCAAGAACGAATTGATTGTAATTTCAGTATTATCGTTTCTGGTTTTGATGGCACTTCGTTTTCAGCAAGCTTACAAATTCAGTCTTCACGTCCGGTCTTTGGGTCTACTTACGACAGTCCTGTTTATAACTATAACGATAGACAATTCAGTTTTGAATATTCTGAATTTCAACCGTTAAACTTTAATATTAACTCTTTTGATTCCAATTTGGTTTCGGTATTGGTGTATCACATTTATACTATTATTGGACTTGATGCAGCTACCTATTCACAGGGTGGTGGTATTGAGTATTTTCAAATTGCAAAGCAAATAATAAATACAGCTGCCTCAGGTAATTTCTCTGGATGGAGGCCAACAGATGGCAGTCAATCTAGGTTTAGATATAATGATGCCATACTTTCTAATGTGTTTACCGAGTTTCATGGTGCCTTATATGACTACCATCGTCATGGAATGGACAATATGAACCAGAATCAAAGGGATGGTAAGCAAAATATTATTATTGCTATTGAAAAGTTAAGAAGCATTAATGATCGTAGGCCGAATGCGTTTTTATTACGAACCTTTTTTGATGCAAAGAGCGATGAGATTGAAGCGGTTTATAGCGGAGGTCCTAGTGTTGATATTAGCAGATTGGTTGAAAATTTAAATCGAATGGCTCCCACCAAACGTGATAACTGGAAAGGGATCAAGTTTTAATATCCGAAGCATTTTCTTGTAGAAACTGTAAATCTCTTATACCTTAGAGTCATCCTTAATGACTAAGGCTAAAAACCATAAATAACATTTGTGATTACGACACTGGCCATAAAAAATTACGCCCTTATACAGGATGTTAGCGTGGATTTTAATTCAGGTCTAACCATCATTACGGGAGAAACGGGTGCTGGAAAATCTATTCTACTCGGAGCATTGTCGTTATTGCTCGGAAAAAGAGCCGATCTAAGTAGTGCCAAAGATCAATCAAAGAAATGTGTTATTGAAGCCGAATTTGATATTACAGGATACAATCTGCAAGTAATATTTCAAGAGGCCAAATTAGATTTTGATTCGCATACCATTGTGAGAAGAGAAATTCTACCCAGTGGAAAATCCAGAGCTTTTGTAAATGATACACCTGTAACGGTGCACCAACTTCAAATATTGGGACCGCACCTGGTAGATATTCATAGCCAACATGAAACATTAGTTTTGTCTTCAGAAGCATTTCAAATACAGGTGATCGATGCCTTGGCTGGAAATGAAAGTTTACTGGAACACTATACTATTCATCTGGAAGGTCACATGGAGAAAAAGACCATGTTGCAGAAACTGATGGATCAAAAAGAGTCTGACTCTAAGGAGTTAGACTATAATACCTTTTTGTATAATGAATTAAAAGAGGCACAGTTGGAAGGCTTGGATCAGACGGTGTTGGAAGAGCAGTATGAAACTCTCAATAATGCCGAAGAAATTCAAGACTCGTTATCCAACGTGCTTCAGTTGTTGGCAGGGGAGTCCGTAGGAGCCATAGAAACTGGAAAAGAAGCCAGGAATGTACTGTCAAAGATTAAACAGTATTCTGGGGACTTTGAAGCCTTTTGGGATCGACTGAATAGCGTGCTGATAGAGCTGGAAGATATTAATGAAAGCATTAGCGATTCGCTTTCCGGCATTGACGCAGATCCGCAGCAGTTGTTCGAAAGTAATGAGAAGCTACAGAAGCTATATAAGTTGCAACAAAAACACACAGTAGCCACCGTTGATGAGTTGAGAGCTATTCAGGAAGATTTGGAATTGAAAATTGAGAGCACCTTGAATATTGACGAACACATTAAAGTGTTGGAATTAGAGGTAGCCACAACGAAGCGGGCCTTAGAAGACATTGCAGATCAATTATCCAAAAAACGAATTGCGGTTATTCCAGATTTAAAAATAAAATTAGAAACCGTATTGCACGGATTGGGATTGCCAAATGCCCAATTCAGTTTTGAAATTAATAAAGCCGAAAATTTTCGAAAAAACGGAACAGATACCTTGGAACTGCTCTTCACGGCAAATAAAGGGGCTGCCTTTGGGTCATTGAAGAAGGTGGCTTCGGGAGGAGAGTTAAGTAGAATTATGTTGGCTGTCAAAGCAGTTTTGAGTCAGTTTAAAAAACTTCCTACGCTTATTTTTGATGAGATAGATACGGGCGTGTCTGGAGAGGTTGCGAATAAAATGGCAAGTATTATGAGTAGTATGAGTACTTCTATGCAATTGCTAAGCATCACTCATTTACCACAAATTGCGGCGAAGGGCGAGCACCACATAAAAGTATATAAAGAAGATGTGGATAATATCACCTACACAAGGCTAAAATTGCTAAATGAAAATGAACGCATTGTAGAGATTGCTGAAATGATAGGAGGGAAGAAGTTAACAGATCTAGCCATTGCACATGCGAAGGAATTATTGAATTAAATTGTATCTTTGCACCGTAAAAATACTAATCAAAGAAGTAATCAATGGGGTATAATCTACTACAAGGAAAACGAGGAATTATTTTCGGAGCTTTGGATGAAAATTCAATCGCTTGGAAGACCGCAGAGCGTGTTCACGAAGAAGGCGCTAGTATTGTTCTTACCAATGCACCCATCGCGATGCGAATGGGGCAAATCAAAATTTTAGCAGAAAAAACGAGCTCCGAAATTGTACCTGCGGATGCCACCAGCTTAGAAGACCTTGAAAACTTGATTGAAAAATCAATGGAAATTTTAGGTGGGAAATTAGATTTTGTACTTCACTCTATAGGAATGTCTGTGAACGTGCGTAAGGGAAAGCATTATACCGAATCCAATTACGATTGGACACATAAAGGTTGGGATGTTTCTGCACTATCATTCCACAAGACCATGCAGGTATTATACAAAAAAGATGCAATGAACGAGTGGGGTAGTATTGTAGCGCTCACTTATATGGCTGCACAACGAGTGTTTCCTGATTATAATGATATGGCAGATAACAAAGCCTATTTAGAATCGATAGCCCGAAGCTTTGGGTATTTCTTCGGAAAAGACAAGAACGTTCGTGTCAATACCATATCGCAATCTCCAACACCAACCACAGCGGGACAGGGAGTGAAAGGTTTTGATGGCTTTATCGCATATGCCGAAAAAATGTCACCGCTAGGAAACGCAACGGCCATAGATTGCGCTAATTATACGGTCGCCATGTTTAGTGATCTCACAAAACGAGTCACACTTCAGAATTTATATAATGATGGAGGTTTTTCAAATATGGGCGTTAGTAACGAGGTTATGGAAGCCTTTATGAAAGAATAATAAAAAGTATCAATAAATACATTAAAAGCCCGCTATTGCGGGCTTTTTTAGTTCAGAGAAGGTGATTCGTTAATAAAACAACCGTTTAATCGGTAAAAGAAGTTAGTTGTCGAAAAACTTTGATATCAGCTATTTTTTGAATAAATTTAGTAACTAACTGTAATTAAATAAATTATGAAAAAATTTACTTTTTTGTGTTCTTTATTGCTTTGTTTTTCACTTACAATAAATGCACAAGATATCGTTCCGTTCAGTGTTACTGGACAGCAGAGCGATACTGAAAAAGAGCTGCAGCAATATCAAAACCGTATGTCCAATGTGAACGCGGTATCTATTGATGATTTGCTTCAACGAATTTCAAATAATAACCAAAGTGTTATTAACGGAAATTCATCAGCCCCAACAAGAACTTCTAATGATGGAATGAATGCCTTGTCATTGGCAGAACAGCAAATGGTAAGACATCATTTCTTGATGCAAAACCGAAACCCTGAAGCCGATTTTATACCTGTGGCGGGAGCTACGGAAACATTCGTGCCAGCGGTAGGAGATTTTTTATACGATCCGGGAGGACCAGGGGTTAATTACCCAAACTGTGATTGTATTACAGTTTCTACACTCGATGGAGCGACAGAGGTCAATTTTACAGAGTACGAAGTATTCTTGAATTTTGATTGGCTTAGAATATATGATAGTGCTGACATGTCTGGAACGATACTTTGGGATAATGGACCAGGAGGCATTAATGAAAATGTAGATGACTTAGCCGGAATGATTGCGGCCAATGGATCGTCAACTTTTGTAGGAACCTCTGGAGCACTTACCTTTGAATTCCGTGCTTCGGCTGTAGTAGATTTCCCTGGCTTTACTATTGAGGTTATCGCCTTAGGCGGTGGCGGTGGCGGTGCGTGTAGCCAATCCAATCCGAGTAATGCTTTCGAAAATGGTGTATTTAGTTCTGATGGACCAACAGCACCCTTGCAAATTATTGCAGCAGATGCTACGGTTGCAGCAGATGAAGACTTTACACTGAATACAATAAATGCAAACCTTTGGGCAGCCGCAGGTGGTGCTGATGTTGCTTCTGCAGATATCGTTATCTATGGCGATGCAGGAGGGATTGCAGATCCTGGAAACATAATTGACACTCAAAGCGGTCTTGTACCCGTTTCTCAAACATTATTGGGACAAAATGGTGCTGGAACCTTTGATGTTTACGATGTTGAGTTTGATATGGGAGGTGTCGTCTTAGGGGGACAGCCTGGTGTGTCAACAACCTATTGGATTAGTATCTACATGACCATGGGTGATGGAGGCGATGGTCTCTGGGAATTAAGTACTGCCAGTGTAGCTGGAAACGAATTAGGGTTTTCGCTAGATGGTGGTGCCACTTGGAATGTATTTGCCGGTAACGAATGTGTATATACCTTTAGCGGTGATTGCGGACCTATTGGTGGTGGCGGTGATTGTACTACCTATGATTCTGCCAATGTACCCTTTGACATTGATGGTGCTGGTGATGTTACTGCAGACTGTGCAGGAGCTCCTAATGACATTGATGTAAATGTTGCTGATGCTGGTATTATAGGTGTAAATACTTCAATAGACAACGTAACCATTGATATTGCACATACTTGGTCTGGAGATTTGACTATTTCTTTGGTATCTCCAGGAGGTGTTGAGTTAATTTTAGCTGATGCTCTTAGTGGTAACACAGATGA